>FWWL01001430.1_pt1 | contig 57099 bp, 49 predicted proteins | sample 2228331 | NCBI WGS metagenome assembly FWWL01 (sample SAMEA103939775, study PRJEB20133) | metagenome
CTCGGCCAGGCGCAGCATCGAACCCGCCGCGGCCGCCCTCTGCGCCGCGATCGCCGCGATCGCCGCCGCGCTTGCCGCCCCGGCCTCCGCGGCCACCACCACTGCCTCGGCCGTCAACGTAGTTGAACTTGTTGTTCTGCCGCGGCGAAATATCCACCATCTCGAAGTCGATGGTATGCTCAGCCATATTCACGCGGGCGACGCGAATCTTCACTTCATCGCCGATGCGATAAACCTTAGCCGTGCGTTCACCGACCAACGCATGGATTTTATCATGGTGATGGTAGTAATCATCGTGCATGTCGCTTAAGCGGATAAGCCCTTCGACCGTATTATCCAGCTCAATGAACATACCAAAGCTCGTTACACTGCTAATAATACCTTCGAACTCCTGGCCAACCTTGTCGAGCATGAACTCGGCTTTTTTGAGGGCATCCGTATCGCGTTCCGCATCGACCGCTATACGCTCACGCTCAGAAGATTGCTTCGCATATTCATCCATCCGGCTGGCTAGATACTCATGTCGCTTCTCACTCAAAGCCCCCTGCTCCAACACTTCCCGCATAACACGGTGAATAATCAGATCGGGATAACGTCGAATTGGAGACGTGAAATGCGAGTAGAACTCGGCCGCTAACCCAAAGTGACCATAGCTGTTAGCATCATACTTGGCCTGCTTCATGGAACGAAGCATAACCGTGCTTATTACCGTCTGCTCTTTGGTTCCCTTAATCTCCTCCAACAGTGCCTGCAAGGCACGCGGCTTTATCGTATTCCCTTTGCTGCGCAAAACATAGCCAAAGTTCGTGATAAACTCCATGAAATGCATCAGCTTCTCGCCATCAGGATCCTCATGGATTCGGTAAAGGAAAGGCACCTTCAACCAATAGAAATGCTCCGCAACGGTTTCATTGGCTGCCAACATGAATTCTTCGATAATTTGCTCGGCAACCGATCGCTCTCTTTTGATAATATCTACCGGTTTCCCTTTCTCGTCCACAATGACCTTGGATTCCGCAAAATCAAAATCAATGGCCCCCCGCTGCATCCGCCGATTCCGAAGCTTCATAGCCAACTCTTCCATCAACCGGAAGTCATCCACCAGATCAGCATACCGCTCGTTCAGCTCAGGCTCCTCGTCAGCGAGAATTTTGCGTACGTTCGAATAAGTCATCCGTTCCTTCGTCTTAATTACACTGGTGAACACTTCATGACGAACTACATTGGCATTCGAATCCAGCTCCATCTCGCAAGACATCGTCAACCGATCCACTTGAGGATTCAAGCTGCAGATCCCGTTAGACAAACGGTGAGGCAGCATCGGAATAACCCGGTCTACCAGATACACGCTGCATCCGCGATTATACGCTTCCTTGTCCAGCTCTGAATTCTCACGAACATAGTAGCTTACATCGGCGATATGCACACCCAACAAATAGTTCCCGTTCGGCAGACGCTCCACATTAACGGCATCATCCAAATCTTTGGCATCTTCCCCGTCTATCGTCACGATCCGTTTGCCGCGCAAATCCCGTCGACCAACGAGCTCTTCCTCGCGTATGGTATCTGGAGCAGCTTCCGCCTCTTGCATGACATCTTCTGTAAATGCTTCGGGCAATTGATATTTGCGAATGATCGACAATATATCTACGCCAGGATCATCCTTATGCCCCAACACTTCTACTACTTCACCTTCTGCAGCAGCGCGCCCTTGCGGATAAGTTACAAGCTTGACGACAACTTTCTGCCCATCCACAGCTCCGTTAAAAGCATGCGAAGGCACGAAAATATCCTTCACAATTCTTTTATCATCGGGAATAACAAAAGCGTACGACTCTAAGCTCTGCAAAGTCCCCACGATCTGCGTATTGGCGCGCGTCACTACACGTGCCACTTCCCCTTCTAGCCTGCCGCCTGCCGCGCTCTTAGACGTAATGCGCACCAAGATGATGTCGCCATTCATAGCGCCGTTCATATCATTAGCATGTATGTACACATCTGGATGGTCCGGCTCTTCAGGCAGCAAGAAACCGAATCCTTTGGCATGCGCCTGCAGCTTCCCCCGCAATAGATTCATCCGTTCTGGAACCCCGTAGCGCTCCGTTCTAGTGCGAATAATCGCTCCATCATTCTCAAGTTGATTCAATATTTTCAGAAAAGCTTTAAACTCCTCCGCATCATCTGATACTTCAAAATGCTGGGCCAATTCCTGATAGGTCATAGGCTTATACGCTTTCTCGCGCACAAACTGCAGGACCTGTTCTGCTGTGATCATCTCATCACCCTTCCTTATCTTTATCGAACATGCTTTTTATCAGTGCTTCTATTAGTATTAACCGTTTTTCCAACAAAAAAACAGCAGGAGATAGCCCCCGCTGCGTATTGTACAATTATCAATTAACCTTTCACCACATAAGCTACAAGCAGAGCTAAGATGAAGAAAGCTACAGCTAATCCAATAGTCAATCGGGACAGGAACAAATCGAGTCCGCGAGCCTTAGTCCTACCGAAAAGGTGTTCCGCACCGCCGGAGATGGCACCAGATAACCCTGCGCTCTTACCCTTCTGCAATAGAACGACTGCAATCAAGCCAAGAGAAGCAATAATGAGTAATATTTTGAACAAAATTTCCACGATCCAACCTCCTAAAAAGCGTTACGTAATAACCAACTGAATGATCGCACTGCAAATTCAAAGCAAAATTGATTATACCATACACACAGCAATAATACAACCAAGCCTAACGCTCGACGTTGTTCAATTAAAAAAGGGTACGACCCCAAGGTTGAAGCAACCTGGATCGTACCCGATCACGCCTTTTATTCAATCTCAATACGTTTTCTCGAAGGCTCCTTCTTCGCTTTCTTAGGAACCTCCAGCTTGAGCACGCCATCTTGGAGCTTGGCTTTGATGCCTTCCTCCTCGATCCCTTCCACATAGAATTGACGGGCGAATTCGCCGTAATGACGCTCTCTGCGGATGGTCTTGCCGTTATCGTCTCTCTGTTCCTCGAATTGGTTGCGCTTGGCCCGAATGATCAAATATTTATCGTTCACATCGATTTCGATATCTTCTTTGGTGAATCCAGGGAGCTCTGCTTCAATCAAATAAACATTGTCCTTCTCGACAATATCTGTGCGGAAAGAGCTCGTATTCCCGTTAAGCGGGGCCAGCAAATTGGTGTCAAACGCATCATGGAAGGATTTTAGCATTTGCCCAAAAAGGTCTTCGTTTCTTTTACGAAATGGAACCAAATCAAACATGTATAATCTCCTCCTTAATTATTGGCTACGTCTTTATTATACGACTGGCTTGACGTTCAATCAAAAGCGAGGAACCGCTGAAATCATCAAAATTCGTTCATTTTCCCGCGAAAATTCCTTGTTTTTTGCCGTTTTTATTGACTTTGACTATCTTTGACCATTTATTCAAATTTTTTTGGACTTTCTTTTATGTCAACCCATTCACTCCGCCGTAAACCTTCTCGCACCCGACAAGTTTCCAACCTTCCGTCTGCCTGGCTTCCCCAGAAAGTAACCGATCGCAGAACGCGCACACACTAGCGCAATGACAACGAACACAATGCCCCACACCGGAGCCGGAACTCCAGTAGCCTGAGCCAAACTGCTCGCATCACCAGCTTTGGACGGATTATTAAGTGCCATTATGGCGAGTCCGACAGGACCTACTACCGATTCCTCCAACGATACAAAGGCCACGAGCAAATAGTAGAACGTTTTGAGCCACCGGAAAGGCAATATAATGACGATCCCATTCACAACCAGGAACCCTATAATCCACGCCATCCCGTAGCCATTGCGGACGAACAGAGCCAGACACAGCACGGCCAGCACAGAACATACAACCAAACCTTGTGTTAGCCGACCTCGACTATACGCATAGAACAAATAAACCGCGAATAAGGATGCTGTGATATAACCAGCCATAGCCATCGGTATGACTCGCCAACCACCCGTTATATAAGAGTACGTCACTCCGCTATGATCGGCGAACAAGTAAATATACAAAACCTTGCCCGACAACAGCAGTGTAGCAATCGCATGCCCGAATTCATGCACCATTGTATCCAGATTACGAAAAAAAGAAGAGAAAGGGATCCAATGATTCAATATGGCGGACCCGACCAATAAAGCTATCGTTACCATCCATCTGCTCATTTGTAATCCCCTCCTCTTCGGAAGCAGCTTTTATGACTATAATCTTCGTGCTATTTAAATTACAGGTTCCTTAGGTTGTAGAAAGCTTCCTTACCGCTGTATTGAGCAGTGCTAGCCAACTCATCCTCGATGCGGAGCAATTGGTTGTACTTCGCTACGCGATCCGTACGGGAAGGTGCGCCTGTTTTGATCTGACCCGCGTTAGTAGCAACCGCGATATCAGCAATCGTGCTGTCTTCGCTCTCACCGGAACGGTGAGAGATCACAGCCGTGTAACCAGCGCGCTTAGCCATTTCGATTGCATCGAACGTCTCAGTCAGTGTACCGATTTGGTTCACTTTCACGAGGATTGAGTTACCGATGCCTTCTACGATTCCTTTACCCAAACGCTCTGTGTTTGTAACGAACAGATCATCGCCGACTAGTTGAACTTTGTTGCCAAGCTTCTCAGTAAGCAGCTTCCAACCTTCCCAGTCATCCTCGGCGCAGCCGTCTTCGATAGAGATGATCGGGTATTTGTTAGCCCAATCCGCAAGGAAGTCTACGAACTCAGCAGAAGTAAGGGATTTGCCCTCGCCTTCCAAGTGGTATTTACCGTCTTTGTAGAACTCTGTGGAAGCCACGTCCATACCCAGGAATACATCAACGCCCGGCTTGTAGCCTGCGCGCTCGATCGCTGTGATGATGGTAGTGATTGCTTCTTCGTTGGAGCCCAGGTTAGGAGCGAATCCGCCTTCGTCGCCGACAGCCGTGTTCAAGCCTTTATCTTTAAGAACTGCTTTCAGATTATGGAAAATTTCTGTGCCGATGCGAAGCGCTTCTGTGAATGTAGCAGCGCCAACCGGTAGCACCATGAATTCTTGAACGTCAACGTTGTTATCCGCATGCGCCCCGCCATTGATAATATTCATCATTGGAACTGGAAGCTGCTTCGCGTTGAATCCGCCAAGATAAGTATACAGAGGAAGATCGAGTGCATCCGCCGCTGCGCGAGCAACCGCCATGGATACAGCCAGAATCGCGTTTGCGCCTAGCTTGGCTTTATTCGGTGTACCGTCCAGTTGAATCATTTTGTTGTCGATTCCAACTTGATCCAGAGCATCCAGGCCAATCACTTCAGGAGCAATAATTTCGTTCACGTTCTCTACTGCTTTCAGTACGCCTTTACCCAAATAACGGCTTTTGTCGCCATCGCGAAGCTCAACAGCTTCATAAGCACCGGTAGAGGCACCGGATGGAACGATTGCGCGGCCTTTGCCGCCGGACTCCAGGTATACTTCTACTTCAACGGTCGGATTACCGCGGGAATCTAATACTTCGCGTGCGTAAACATCAGAAATAATCGTCATGATCAGGTAACACTCCTTATTTATATGATTGGTTGTACGGAAGATATGATGGATGTGCCGGTCATTTCTACCGGTTGCTTCAACTCGAGTAATTGTAACATAGTTGGTGCGATATCCGCTAGAATTCCGCCATCTCTTAATGTAACAGAATTCGTGGTCACAATGAAAGGAACCGGGTTCGTCGTATGTGCTGTGAATGGACGCTCGTTGTCATCGACAACCAGGTCTGCATTGCCGTGATCGGCTGTGATTAGCGCAACTCCGCCTTGAGCCAGAATCGCTTCCACAACTCGTCCCAGACAAGCATCCGTCGCTTCGACTGCCCGGATCGTAGGCTCCAGCATGCCGGAATGTCCAACCATGTCAGGATTGGCAAAGTTCAGAACAATAACGTCATGGATTCCTTTATCAATCTCTCCTACGACAGCCTCAGCCAGCTCATAAGCGCTCATCTCCGGCTTCAGATCATAAGTCGCTACCTTCGGCGAGCTAATCAATAACCGCGTTTCCCCAGGGAGCTCCACATCGCGGCCCCCGCTGAAGAAGAAGGTTACATGCGGGTATTTCTCGGTCTCGGCCGCACGTAGTTGCCGCAGCCCATTCTGTACAAGCACCTCACCAAGCGTGTTGTCCATACTCTTCGGTTTGTACGCGACGAATCCTCCAACCGATTCACTGAACAGCGTCAAGCATACGAAATATAGCCCAATCGGATGATTCTCTCCACGATCGAACCCGCGGAAATCATCGTTTGTGAACACTTGCGATAATTGGATGGCGCGGTCAGGACGGAAGTTGAAGAATATAACCGCGTCAGCCGTTTCCACTAACCCCACTGGTTTCTTATCTGCTCCAACGATTACAGTCGGCATGACGAATTCATCAAAGATGGATTTGTCATAAGATTCGCGTACAGCCTGAATCGGATCTGTATAAGCAGGAGCGTCACCGTACACCATAGCCCGGTAAGACTTCTCTGTCCGTTCCCAACGTTTGTCGCGATCCATCGCATAGTAACGGCCTTGCACCGTAGCGAATTGACCGACTCCAATGCTCTCGATATGGCGCTGCACACGCTCAATATAACCTACAGCACTGTCAGGCGACACATCACGGCCGTCCAGGAAAGCATGAATATACACTTCGGTTAGTCCATGGGCTTTGGCAAGATCAAGTAATGCCAGCAGATGTTCAATATGACTGTGCACGCCGCCATCCGATAATAACTCCAGTCGGTGCAGCTTCCTGCCGCTTTTCTTGACATACTCGATTGCACCCAGCAATGTTTCATTATCGAAGAAATCTTTGTCGCGAATCGACTTGGTAATCCGGGTTAAGTCTTGATATACGATCCGGCCTGCGCCGATGTTCAAATGACCTACCTCAGAATTGCCCATCTGTCCTTCCGGTAACCCGACTGCTTCTCCGCATGCGGTTAGCGTCGTATTCGGATAGGTCGCCATGTAGCGATCATAATTAGGCTTGCTCGCTTGGGCCACGGCATTGCCGTGCACTTCTCTGCGAAGTCCAAAGCCATCCAGAATAATCAGCGCGACCGGTTTCGGTCTCACGCTGCTGTTAGCTGCCGTCATCTTAGCGCGCCCCCTCGACGAGTTGGATGAACGATGCGGGCTCAAGGCTCGCTCCGCCCACCAGGGCACCGTCGATATCCGACTGTGCCATGAATTCACGCACATTGTTCGGCTTCACGCTTCCGCCGTACTGAATACGCACAGCGGCTGCCGCTTCCGCGCCATGCTGCGCGGCAATGCGCTCGCGGATGTAGCCGATCACTTCGTTCGCGTCATCCGCAGTCGACGTCTTGCCCGTACCGATCGCCCAGATGGGCTCGTACGCCACTACAACCTGCGCGGCCTGAGCCGCGGTCAACCCCGCCAGTGCCGCTTCGGTCTGAACGCGGCACACATCCTTGGTCTTGCTCGCTTCTCGTTCCTCCAAGCTCTCTCCGACGCACACAATCGGCGTCAGGCCATGCTTGAACGCGGCCAACACCTTACGGTTCACGGTCTCATCCGTGTCCGCGAAGTACGCTCTGCGCTCCGAGTGGCCGATAATTACGTAGTCCACGCCAAGATCCTTCAGCATGGCTCCGCTAATCTCGCCTGTGTAGGCTCCATTGTCTTCCCAGTGCATGTTCTGTGCGCCAACCTTCAAGGAAGTGCCTTGAACAGCTTGAACCAGTGCCGGTAAGGCAATGTAAGGTGCACAGATGACACTCTCTACTCCGTCTACTTCAGCAGAACCTTTCACCGCATCTACGAAAGCGAGAGCTTCGGTTACGGTTTTGAACATTTTCCAGTTGCCTGCAATAATCGGCTTTCTCATGGGAGTGAAATCCCCTTTCGTACAAATTATTTATCGTTAAGGGCTACTACGCCTGGTAATGCTTTGCCTTCCATGAACTCAAGCGAGGCTCCGCCGCCCGTTGAGATATGGTCCATCTGATCCGCGAGGTGGAATTTCTCAGCTGCTGCTGCAGAATCGCCGCCCCCGATAATGGTGTATCCTTGTGTCTTGGCACATGCTTCAGCAACTGCGCGCGTTCCGGCTGAATAAGGCTCCAGCTCAAACACTCCAACCGGTCCGTTCCAGACGATAAGCTTGGAGTTGGCAATTACATCTGCATAAATTTCACGAGTCTTAGGGCCGATATCGAACCCTTCCCAATCTGCAGGAATTTCATTGATAGGCACAACCCTTGTGTTGGCTTTGGCGCTGAAATCGTCTCCGATTACTATATCAACCGGGATTAAGAAGTTAACCCCTTTGTCCTTAGCTTTGCGCAGGAATTCAAGCGCCAGATCAAGCTTCTCGTTATCTACAAGGGATTTGCCGATTTCATAGCCTTGTGCCTTCAAGAAGGTGTAGGACAATCCGCCGCCGATCAGAATATTATCCGCTATGTTAAGTAAGTTCTCGATAACACCAATCTTATCCTTCACCTTGGAGCCGCCGACAATCGCTGTGAAAGGCCGATCCGGGTTGCGAAGCGCTTTACCCAGTACATCCAGCTCTTTCTCCATCAACAAGCCGGAAACTGCCGGTAAATGATGTGCGATACCTTCTGTTGAAGCATGTGCGCGATGCGCCGCGCCAAAAGCATCATTCACATACAAATCGGCAAGTGTTGCAAAAGCTTTCGCCAGCTCAGCATCATTCTTTTCTTCTCCTGCATGGAATCGAACATTCTCCAGCAGCAGGACGCCGCCTGCAGGCAGGGAATCGACTTGAGCTTGAACCGCTTCACCGATAGATTCGGTTGCACTGACCACCGGCTTGCCAAGCAGCTCCGATAACCGAGCCGCTACTGGTGTCAGACGAAGCTCTTCCACAACTTGTCCCTTAGGACGACCTAAATGACTAGCTAGGATAACCTTTGCGCCTTGCTCTATTAAGTAAGTAATGGTCGGCAGCGTCTCACGGATTCGAGTATCATCTGTAATAGCGCCATTCTCTAGCGGAACGTTGAAATCTACGCGTACGAACACTTTCTTGCCGGCTACCTCTGCGTTGCGGACACTTTTCTTATTCATCGGGACCCTCCTGTTCGATATGACGAAATACTTAAGCGCGTGCTTGCGAAGTACATTTCTGGCGAAATGCTTAAGAGGAGAATCGCTTCTCCTCCGCTTTAATCTATTATGAGCTTACAGCCCTTTGCTTGCAATATAAGAAGCCAGGTCAAGCACACGGTTGGAGTAGCCCCACTCGTTATCGTACCAGGACACAACCTTCACCATGTTGTCGCCGACTACCATTGTGGACAACGAATCAATTGTGGAGGAAGCTGGATCGCCATTGAAATCGCTCGATACAAGCGGCTCATCCGTGAAGTTCATAATGCCTTTGAGCGGCCCGTTAGCAGCTTCTCTCAATGCAGCATTAACGTCTTCTACCGACACATTCACATTCAGTACTGCAACCAGATCCGTTACGGATACGTTCGGAGTAGGTACGCGGAAAGCCATACCGTTCAATTTCCCTTTCAGCTCAGGCAATACCAAGGATACGGCTTTGGCTGCGCCTGTGGATGAAGGAATGATGTTCTCAGCTGCTGCGCGTGCACGGCGAAGATCCTTGTGCGGCAAGTCAAGAACACTTTGATCGTTCGTGTAAGAGTGAACTGTAGTCATCATCCCTTTGACGATTCCGAACTTGTCGTTCAATACTTTGGCAAAAGGCGCCAGACAGTTGGTTGTACAGGAAGCGTTGGATATTACAGTGTGAGCGGCTGGGTCGTATTTGTCTTCGTTAACGCCCATTACGATTGTGATATCTTCGTTAGTCGCTGGAGCGGAGATGATGACCTTCTTGGCGCCGCCCTTCAAGTGAGCTTCTGCCTTCTCTTTGGCTGTGAAAATCCCTGTGGATTCTACTACGATCTCTACGCCGTATTCTCCCCATGGCAAGTTGCCAGGGTCACGCTCAGCGAAGATCTTTACTTCTCTGCCGTTAACGATCAGGCAGCCTTCGCCTGCTTCTACAGTTGCGTCCAGACGTCCATGAGTCGTGTCATACTTCAGCAAGTGAGCCAAAGTGTTCACATCTGTAAGATCGTTAACTGCTACAATCTCAACATTCGGGTTGTTCAACGATGCGCGAAATACATTACGGCCAATCCGGCCAAATCCGTTAATACCTAACTTTACCATGTGGGTTTCCTCCTAGGAAAATGGGATTGTAATCTATTTCAAGACGTCCGTGTGAGGGAGTCGTGACAACACAGTACTTGCTTTACCTGTTACAGCTTAAGAATTTCTTGAGCAGCAGCCTCATCAGTTACAAGCACATCATTGTGCCCATAATGCATGACGGCATCAATCGCTTCAGCCTTACTGCGGCCGCCAGCCACCCCGATAACGACTTCCGTGTTCTGAATGTCTTCCAGCCGCAATCCGACCGTAGGCATTCTATGAACAACCTTCCCTTGGCGGTCAAAATAATACCCGAACGCCTCTGCCAGCGCGCCTTCCGTCTTTAGACTCTCAATTGTATGAGGATCTACCTTGCGGCGTTTGGCCATTAGAATAGCATCTCCGATTCCATGTACGACAATACGGGAGCCTCTAATAACATTAACTAACTCTTGAATATTCGTATCTTGCATCAGAGACTGATAGGTTTCTTCGCCCAGATGATCAGGGACATGCAGCAGCCGATATTGACCGCCTGTCTTCTTCGCCATCGTAGAGGCGATCGTATTCGCTTGAAGCTCAACGCTTTCACCTAGGCCACCGCGTGCCGGAACGAACAAGCTGCCCTTGAGTGTGGGCGATAGCGCCAGGAACCCTGCAATTTCTGCAAGCGTCGACCCTCCAGTTACAGCAATAACGTCGTCCTTAGTAGCATACTTGCGAAGCGCTGCAGCACCTGCGCGCCCCAGCTCCTTCTTGGTGAAGACCGAATGGTCCCAGTCACCGGGAACTACAACGACTTGATTCAACCCGAATCGTTGCTTCAACTGTTCCTCCAAGTCAGACAGGCCGAAGAGATCTTTGATAAGCAGCTCCATATCTTCCAACAAGCGGCTCCCGCTCTCGGTTAGCTTCATACCAGACGATTCTGCATCCAGCAATCCTTGCTCCCTGAGAAAATCCACCTCAGCGCGCAGCACCCGCTCCGTTAAATTAAGATTAGCTGCTAATGTGCGGCGTCCGATCGAGCCGGAAATGTGAATATGGTGTAGAATGGAGTAACGCTTCTTCAATACATCCGTCAAGTCAGGCACCAGCTGTTTCTGAATATCAAGAATATGCCTCATGGCGGCCTTCACTCCCGGTTGAAAGACTTGCATGGAGCAAATAGCGAGTGGGACGTATTAAGTCCCTACAAAGCAATTTGTGTCCCGCTTATATTTTTATTATAATGCTCCTTATTTGCAATTGCAAGCCGTAAGGGGCCCTATTATGACACATATTGTCGCACTCTTGATTTTTCAGCTATTATCCACTATAATAATTTTTGCTGCCTATGATTGAGTAGCTCTTGTCACTATGGCTAACAGTAGCTTTAACTTGATATCGTGCGCTCGTGGTCCAAAGGATATGACGTAGGCCTCCGGAGCCTGAGATCGAGGTTCAATTCCTCGCGAGCGCGCCATTAACTCTCTTGTTATTTCATTATTATCAACATCAATAGCATGTACACCATAACGTCCCGATTGCTCGGAGACGTTTTTATTTTCACTTTGTTTGACCTTCCTTGACCTTTGATGTTTTTTTCAGTATGATGGGTTTAATACCAATTCATTTTGGAGCATACTTGTTCCATAAAGGAGGCTTTGCCGTGAGTTATATTCCAATGGTTGTCGAACAAGATGGACGGGGAGAACGTGCTTATGATATTTACTCCCGCTTACTGAAAGACCGTATTGTTTTTTTGGGCACACCTGTCAATGATGCAGTAGCAAACGCCATTATTGCGCAATTGTTATTCTTGTCCGCCCAGGATCAGGATAAAGATATTTCCTTATACATCAACAGCCCAGGCGGTTCGATTACGGCAGGCATGGCTATCTATGATACAATGCAGTTTATTAAACCTGATGTATCGACGATCTGTGTAGGTATGGCTGCGTCCATGGGCGCATTCTTGCTCGCGGCAGGCGCCAAAGGCAAGCGTCACGCGCTGCCTAATAGCGAAGTCATGATCCACCAGCCTCTTGGCGGTGCAGAAGGTCAGGCGAGCGACATCGAGATTCGCGCCAGGCGGATCCTCAAGCTGCGTGACAAGCTGAACGGGATTCTGGCCGAGCGCAGCGGTCAACCGATCGAGCGGATTGACAAGGACACTGATCGCGACTACTTCATGAGCGCACAAGAAGCGTTGGAATATGGCTTGATTGACAAAGTCGTTAGCTCCTCATAATCGCATGAAATGAGAACAGGCAGCCGGTTATTATACCGACTGCCTGTTTTTCGTTTATTTACTTGATATCATCCAGCGGATAGAAAATCAGGTCGACCGGAAACGCTGATCCGGATGGCGGAATATACTCAATATCCAGCGAAGGCTCCGTACCATCGGTTCGATACAACACTTGAATCTGCTCAAATGCGGTGATAACGCCGGATTGCGGCACCAGCACCAGCTCACCGTTGAATTTGAGCGGCCCCTTGAAGGCTCCTCCCCGCGCTAACAGCAGCACTGCCATCCTGCGCGGCTTGTCCATATGAATGTTGTATACGACTCCGTAGTTGCCGTCTTCGAACACTTTTTCTTTGCGGAATACATCATACCCCGCCTGGTTGGGATCACTGATATTGTCCCCCAACACCAGACGCGAAGCCTTGGTGAAGCTGCTTCCCTCGACATCCCAAGTTTTTTGCGTAATCGGGAACGTTCCGCGGATATGCCCATCGAACGGCAGCGGCGCATACAACAATGGATACAGCGAGATAGGTGTCTCGATCACCGCATCCATAGCCATGAATGAGAATTGAATCGGACCGTCTGTCTCCACATCGTAGATCGCATTCATACCCTGACCGGGGTGGAATTCAGGCATCTGTACGTACGCTCTTGTCTGACCTGCCGGAATCGTCAGCTTCTGATCCATCTTGTCATTGAGCATGAACTCGACCGCAGATTGATGACCGATCAGATGCGCATAGATCGAAGGGTATACTTCCCCTTTATTGGTAGTACGAATTGTCACTGGCTTCGTACCTGGATTCGTGGCCATAATGACGAACTGAACCTTTTCGTCCATGCCGTTCATATGACTCGCGTACAGCCTGCCTTTGCCATTAATAATATCCTGATACAGGATACCTTTCTCGGTAAAGGTCTCAGGACCGTCGCTCATCAGCATCGAGCGGGAGCGATCCTCCGTCACTTTCTTAGGCAATTCCGGAATTTCCAGGAAATGGGCGTAAAGCATAGGCCAGTCCGCTTTGATAATCGTACCTACAGGCGCTGTATATAGCTGCCTCTGCAGATCCGTAGTGAACATGGTGCGGTTCTCCACTTGGATATAGCGGGAGTACATATCGCTCACCTTGCCCTTGCCGTCCGTCACCTTCAGAGTGACCAGGAATCTGCCTGCCTTGTAGAAGGCTTCCTCCTTGCCTGTCCACTCATAGGTTAACCCTTCCGCATCCGGATCATAGCTGAGATCCACATATTTGACAGGCTCCCCAATTCGATAGGTCGGTTTTCCAAAAGTAAATCGAGCCACCGGCTTGGAATTGGCGTTACTGTCATTGGTCAAAGTCTGAGGGCGTTTCACAAAGAAAATTTCCATTCGTTTCTCAGCCTTATTGTATGTATACTTGGCACCAAAGAAATCATTCAGCCAGGTGTCAGCTACCATAAGCCGCTCGTCGAACAGTTTGGCGGAATTTTTGAAAGGTAATGAGGCCCCGTTCACATATATCGCTTGCTTGGCGCTATCAATCTCAATCTTGGACTTGGTTGTTCCAATCTCCACTCGGTTCGTTTTATTATTCCATTTCAAATCGAAGCCCATCTGTTCCGATAGGAACTTGACCGGCACGTAGTAGATGTCTCCATCTTTTACAAGAGCGGGCATGTCCAATTGAACAGGTCGCCCATCTACTGTTGCGGCTTGTTGATCCTCATGCAGCCAAATCGTCATCGTTGTCGAGGATACACTTGCCCCTGCATTGGGCGATACGATATTAACCGTTAGCAGGATCGCTACTAGCATCCACGGTAAAGCAATCATCCACTTCCGTAATTTCAAGATTCTCTCCATCCTCTTCTATATAGTCGACCCTAAGTTAGACGTGAATTATTGGAAAAGGTTGCATTTACCATTGACGGTTATGAGATAATTGTCCTATTCGAACTGCGACAAGTTACCTGTAAGCCACACCTTAAGATCGGGCCATTTGTTTATGATTTTCCCGTCTTTAGGTATTTCTACATACGTTCAACCGCACTATTATAAGGTTTATTAAGTCGAATCACAAATCAGCCCTCTTTTAATAAAGGAAATGAAAACGCTTTATTTACGCGTCTTTCAAAGCTGGCCTACTATATGGAGGAGCGTTATCCAACAATCGGGAAGGATAACGACTCGTCAGTGTGATCGATAAAAAGGGAGGAAACAAGCAAATGGCTACAAAGAGTAAAATTGCACTTGCACTTACGCTTACGGCGACCATGCTCGCAGGCTGCGGGGGCGGCAGCACAGACAAGAACACAAGCAGCACCACACCGTCACCATCGACTACACCACAAGTTTCCACTGTTAATTATGGAGACACGGGCGGACTGAAGCTGCCAATCGTGGATAAACCAACCACATTATCCTGGATGCTCGTAAGTGATAATCCAGATCTCGGCAATTCCATGGTTATCAAAGAAATTGAGAAGCGCACCGGCATCAAGCTGGACATCCAGGCCTATTCTTCACAGACATACAAAGACAAGCTGAAAGTCGTCGTTGCATCCGGGAATCTTCCAGACATCTGGCACGGGTTAACGATTGCCGAAGTGAACAAGATGGGTGGACAAGGGGCAATAACTCCAATCAATCCTTATATTAAGGATCTTCCTAACTTCAATAAACTTTACGCCAGCAATCCAGAAAACAACTGGGTGATGAAGTCCTGGTCAGACGAGAAGAATAATCTGTACACCTGGCCGATTTACGGCTTGAACCGGGATGTAAACCATGGCTTCCTGTATCGCAAAGATATTTTCGACAAACATGGTATTAAAGAATGGACGAATACGGATGAGTTCTACGATGCTCTTAAGAAGCTGAAAGCCGCTTACCCGCAATCATACCCATATGCTTCCAAAACAAAAGAAAATATTTTCAAAGATTGGGCTTACGGTTGGGGCATTGGCGGATCCGAGTTCCCGGTGGCCTTTGATGAGAAAGCAAAAACCTGGAAGTCGGTTTATACATCTACAGAATACAAGAGCATGATTGACTTCATGAAGAAGCTGTATGACGAGGGATTAATGGATCCTGAGTTTATTACGGATACAGATGCCTCATGGACGGCCAAGATGACTACGAACAACAAATCGTTCGTTACATTCGACTGGATCGGAAGGCTTGATTCTTTCGCCAACCAAGTGAAATCGCAGATTCCAGATTACAACCTGCGCTACGCTAACCCAGTCGGCCCGACTGGAAATATCCGCAGCTTGCCGACCATATCCAACTTCGCCAATGTTGTAACCAACGGCAAGAACAAAGAAATCGCCTTGAAGCTATTAGACTATTTGACCAGCCCTTCCGGATCGCAATTAGTCTCCATGGGGATCGAGGGTGAAACCTACAAGATCGAGAACAACAAACCGGTATACCCTGAATTGAAAGACGTTCCGCTTGTTGATATCAAAGTGCTAGAGAAGAAGTACGGCATGTGGTTGGAAGGCATGTATTTCCGCCCCGACAAGCGCAGCGTGTACTATGCCTATACTGAAAAAGAGCAGGAAGCACAAGATAAAATCAACAAAGCAAAGAAATATGAACCGGCTGACCCGATCTTGAAATTTACCGATGACGAAACAAAAACAATTGCTGAAGTAAGAGTCGCACTGGACAAAGCAGCGAATGAGTTCGCTACAAAATACATCATGAAGAAAGAATCATCAGAGGCGCAGTGGACGGAATGGAAGCAAACAGCAGATAAACTGGGTATGCAGAAGCTTCTAGATGCCTACACTGCAGCGCAAAAGCGGTTTGATGAAATCAAGTAAGCAAATAAGCTCATCGGTTTGACCAGAAGCACCCGGGCCGGATAAGCCTCGGGTGCTCTGTCCTTAAGACAGGAGGAAGCCCATGCAAACGACACAACCCTTAAATACAAAAGGGCCCCAAAAAAGTGTACCCGTATCCCGCTTAAAAGCCATCCTGCGTCATATTTACCGGGATCGCCAGCTCTTAATTTTATTTATCCCTTGCATCATCTTCTATATATTGTTCCGATACGGTCCAATCTATGGTTTAATTATTGCTTTCAAGGACTACAACGTGTACGAGGGCATTCTCGGCAGCGAATGGGTAGGGCTGGAGCATTTCCGGAAATTTTTCGACAGTTATGATTTTTGGCTGCTGTTCAAAAACACTTTATTATTGGGTTTATTCGCTTTATTGTGGTCATTTCCATTCCCTATTATATTCGCTGTCCTGTTGAACGAAGTCCGCAGTGTCAAATTCAAGAAAACGGTGCAAACCTTCAGCTATTTGCCATCCTTCTTGTCTGTCGTTATTGTCAGCAGTATGATCATCGATTTTCTCTCGCCCACCCACGGACTTGTCAATCAAGTGCTGCAATGGCTCGGGTTTGAGTCCAAATATTTCCTGGCTGCACCGGAATGGTTCCGGACGATCTATATATCCTCCGATATATGGCAGCATATGGGTTTTGAGGCGATCATTTATATGGCGGCTATTGCCGGTATCGATCCTACATTATATGAAGCAGCCAAAGTAGATGGCGCAAGCCGGTTCCAGATGATCCGACGCATCACCATTCCGTGCATCATGCCTACGATCCTCATTCTGTTCATTATTAAATCCGGGTCGATGTTCAGAGTCGGTTATGAAAAAGTGCTTTTACTCTATAATCCAATGACTTACGAGGTTGCTGACGTGTTCTCCACTTATGTTTATCGCAAAGGATTACTCGAAACGAATTATAGCTATGCAGCGGCAGTGGGCTTATTTGAATCCTTGATTGCCTTATGCATGCTGCTTCTGACTAATGCGATCAGCAAGAAAGCGGGTGGAAGAGGATTATGGTAAGAACACGAGGTTTACAGCAGAGGTTCACCTTTTTTGATGCCGTTCTTATTGTACTGTTAAGCATAGTAGGTATTGCAACCGTATATCCGGTTATTTATATTATCGCGATCTCCTTTAGCGATACAGCCTACATCGTCCAGAACAGGGTGTTTCTGTGGCCTAGAGGCTTCAGTCTGGATGCGTATAAGCAAATTATAGAGAACCCTAGAATTCCAAGGGCCTATTTAAACACCATTCTATACACAAGCTTAGGCACATTCATTAATCTGGCGATGACAGCCATTGCGGCTTACCCCTTGTCCAGACCCGGTTTTTTTGGACGCAAATTTTTTATGCTCGCTATTATCTTGACTATGTTTCTAACTGGCGGCATTATCCCGACCTACTTAATTGTGCAGAAGCTTCACATGATCGATACGATCTGGGCTATTGTTATCCCTAATGCTATTTGGACGATTGAGCTGCTAATCTTGAAGAGCTTCTATGAGTCGATGTCCAGCTCACTCCGAGAATCCGCACTGATAGACGGCGCCTCCGAATTCCGGATCTTGCGCAGCATCATCATCCCGCTTTCCAAACCCGCTCTCGCTTCTATTGGGCTGTTTTATTTTATGGGACACTGGAATAGCTTCTTTATCCCGATGATTTATTTGAATGATCAGGATTTATACCCGCTGCAAGTGGTGCTTCGCGACATGTTAATGTTTGGTTCAGCTCAGGAAAATAGCTTAATTGATAAATCCACGATCACCCCGCAGGCGATGAAAAATGCAACTATATTCGTATCTATGGTCCCTGTGTTGATTATTTATCCTTTCGCCCAGAAATATTTTGCCAAAGGAGTTATGCTTGGTTCAGAGAAGGGTTAGATGCATTTATGTCGAATAATGTAGGGTACGACATCTTTCTCATTCGATGGGGGTTGGGGCGATGCTGCCCAAATTCAGGGCCACTGTTAATAAAGGCTTACTGCAAATTTTTCTTGCCCTGCTCTTAGTGGCGGTTACCATGTTCATCTCCAATTACTTGGTTTATAGAAATTCCATTACCGATATCTATCAACAAGTCAATGAGAACAACAAGCTGGTTGTAAGGAATATGGTCCGTCTCTTTGACGATAGCTTCAAGAATATTAATGATATCCTGTATTCCGTTCAAATGTTATCTTATAACGCTTGGAAGAATGATGGAACCGTGGATATGCATGAAGCGTATCTTACCCATTTGAACATACGCTCCCTTATTTCTTCCATCGACTATGTAGAAGACGTTGTTATATTTCATCAAGGCTCGGATCTGGCTATCACCACTTCAGGGACCATATCCCTGGAGGAGCTGTTGCGCACCTCGTACGCTAACTCGGCCTATAACCTTGAATTTTGGAAGAAATTATCAGAAACGAAGCATCCTTTCCGGATATTTTCAGCGCAGTCGTTCACGACTTCCAGCACGGACAGTGTGCGCAAGCTTATTCCAGTCATGGGCAGTACTCAGATCTCTTCTCTTAATGTGCTGGTTTTTTTGAAGATGGATAAGCTGATGAAAAAGGTGAACCAGGAAGCTATGATGCAAGGATCTTCCCTGATTGTCATGGATCAGAACCGCAATGTCATCTTGAATACCGAAGAAAAGTGGGATCTACTGGATGTAATCTACGAACTTAACCCGGGTACAGATTCAGAAACCTCACTGAAGAAAAAGGACCATGAATACCATCTGTACAAATCCGATTACAACAGCTTTATGTACATTAACAAAACACCCTATCCGTTTGCCAACATGAAACCTGTTACCGATGTTAACCGTCAAATCATGCTCTCGGCTATCGCCTGTGCCGTCATCCTCTCCGCCCTGCTCAGTCTGTACTTGTACAGACCGGTCCGCAACATCGTCAAATTAGTCGCAGGTCGCGATCAGAACGGGGCCGACTTCCTGAACATAAGGACCGGCATAGTGAAAATACAGCAAGAGAATGAATCGTTCAAGCATCAGATGGATATATTCCAGCAGGAGATGCGAAAAGCAGCACTATTAAACGCCATACACTCCGAATCGGGCGGAAGAGGCCTTGAACAACGGTTCCTGAGGGATTTTGCACCGTTCTATCAAGCCAAATATTTCTTTTTCGCTGCTTTCCGAATCCATAATAAAGTCAGTGCATCGCAGGAATCAGACACACTCTTGTCTGAAGCCGCCTCTTTCCTGGAGACCGAGCTCGGCAAACGCTTCGAGCATTCATTTGTTTTTCGGATGGAACCGGGCTACCAACTTGTAGTGATCGGTCTTGAAAGCCCATTTGAACGCGACTATGCAATCAAACAGCTTCATACGTTTATTAGACAGGCCAAGAATTCCGAGTGGAAAGGGCTAGTAACGGAGGCAGCCGCGAGCAGAGCTTATACATCCGAGATTTTCCATTGTCCCAAGGCTTTCCAAGAGATCAACGAGTGTTTCATGTACCGTCATATGAACTCAGATGATGCGCTTATTGACTACACATTGATCCGCCCCAATTGGAAGGTATATGCCCCGCTCGACGAGATTGAAAAAGCAGCACAGTGCCTGATTATTGGTAATGAAGAGGAATGTGTGCGCATTATCGACAGCATCATTCAAGATAATGAAGAGCGCGGCATTCACCGCTTCCAGATGGCTTCGGTTGCAACCACGATTCTGTACGAGCTGCTTAAGCATTGGGATCTAAGTGATTCGGAGGCCAAGCGAGTCTTCGCTCTGGAGAAATCTTTCTACAAACAGATTGAAACCACGGCAGCTGCTGACGATATGCGCAATGCCCTGATCGGGATCGTACGCGCCATCTCCGCCGATCTATCCAAACCAGATCCTAAGCGGAAGCTCGATCCAGCCTTCATTGCTCAATATATCGAGACTCATTACATGGACTATCTTCATCTGGATCATATGGCAGAGAAGCTTCATACAACACCGAAATACTTCTCCAACTACTTCAAGAAGACATTCGGAATCAATTTCGTTGAGTACTTGAACAAGGTCAGACTGCTTAAGGCCAAAGAGATGATGAAACGTCCAGAGCTATCTATTGCGGAAATTGGCGAAAAGACAGGGTATCTGAACGCTTCTACATTCACCAGCACGTTCAAAAAACAGTACGGAATTTCACCGAGCGAATATCGCAAACAGATGAACGGTGAAAAGAAAGGATCTTGAAATCATGAAAGCCGTACAAGCCAGAGACGGGAGCATTATTGTTCCGAGTAATATAGCGGCACCAACCGCGAAGCCCGGTCATGTGCTGATCCGGACTGAATATTCAGCGATCAGTCCCGGAACCGAGCTGTCTGCCTTGAGACGCTCCAAGGAGACACCCATTGATTTGGGGTATAGCGGTGTGGGAATCATTGAACAGGTTGGCGAAGGGGTCACAGACTTGCTGCCAGGACAGCGTGTTGCCTGTTATGGAGCACCTTATGTCCGTCATACGGAGCTGATGTCGGTGCCGGCCAACTTAACGGCGCCCGTTCCCGACCATGTCGATCCGCAAGAGGCTGCATTCGTCGGTCTCGGAGCGATTGCGATACATGCGCTTCGCGTTGCAGATCTGCGTTTCGGTGAAAGTGCGGTCATTGTAGGGCTGGGGATACTCGGCAACCTGCTCGCGCAGATCGCATCGGCAGCCGCTTTTGTTCCCATAGCGTTAGATCTGAATCCTGAGCGCTCCGAGCGACTCAGACAATGCGGCATCAAGCACGCCTACAGCTCTCAAGAGGAACTGGAGCAGCAGTTGTCCCTTATCACCCATGGAGCCGGTGCGGACAGTGTTCTCCTTTGCGCCAGCGGGGACGGCGAGAAGCTGATTAATGATTCGTTCACTTGGCTGCGAGACAGAGGAAAGATCGTTATCGTGGGGGATATAACCGCTCAATACTCTCGGGGCGCTATGTTCGGCAAGGAAGCCCAGGTGCTGATCTCCAGGGCAGGCGGTCCGGGCCGTTACGATCCGCAGTACGAGCTGCACAATCAGGATTATCCGATTGGTTACGTACGTTGGACAGAAGGCAGGAACACTCGAGAATATATTCGCCTTCTTGCTGATAAGCGGATTAGCGTCAAATCTCTCATCAGCGGCATCTATCCTGTTGAGAATGCCAAGGAGGCATTCGATCCGTATTTGTTGAACCCTTCCCCTGCTATTGGCACGCTGCTTCGCTTTTGAAAAATCTGGGGCTCGTAGATTAGCCTGCTTAACGGGAAACACCTCCGCCCCTATTTAAGGGTAAGGAGGTGTTTTTTCATTTGTAGAGACAGTTCGCTTGCTCTTGTCCATTAAAGCGATTCTCGGATCACCCGCTTATAATGGAGAACGGAGAGTACACCGAATATCGAGTACAAAGCGGTATAGAGCACCATGACCATAAGCATAGGGGTCCACAGCTCTGCTCCGAAGAGAAACCATCCGGACTGGACTGCAAAATAGCTATGAACAAGTCCTACAACTAAAGGGATACCAAAGTTAAAGAGCTGCTTGTACTGAATGCCACGGAGCAGATCCTCTCTTGTAAAGCCTAGCTTTCGAAGGATTGTATAGGTCGGCTTTTCCTCCTGACTCTCGTCCATCTGTTTGAAATAGAGGATACAGCCTGATGTGATTAGAAAGGTTAGGCCAAGAAACCCAACGATGAACATGATGAGCCCCATCGTTTTCTTTTGGTTATTGCTCTTATCGAGCCTGGAATCATACATGCTATTCTCGTGAAATCCCGCCTCAAGGAATAGATCATTTGCCTTCGCAATCTCAGCCTCATTCACTATATCAATACCAATATACTCGGAAGATTTCTTTTGTATCGCCGGATCAAGATCTAGCTTTAGGCGTTCAAATACCGTTTGGTCTACAATGGCAGTCGGCAGTTCCCCGTTGGTAAAGTACCAAGAGATGACATAGTCTTTTTTCAGGCCTAAGTATGTTTGAGGAATAATTTCATGTAGCCCTTTATACTCGATCTGACCAGAAGATTTCATAGCCAAGAACTTTTGAAGCAGATCGTTATAGCCGGTAAAGACGGTTTGCTCGGGTGTTACATCGATATGGTCAACTGCTGCGTCACTGATAACGGAAATCGGCATAGATTCTGGATCCATTAACACCCGGTCTAAGTCAGTCTGAAATAGATCCGCTAAATTCGCTTTTACTTGAATGACATCGATTCTCGTTTCGCGGTGCTTGATGTTATTGGCATCCAGCCTCGCTTGGAACTCCTTCGCATCCTTAGCATTCGGGATCGAGAAGTGGGACGGCACGTTGTTTTTGGCGGTCTTCTCGGCGGAATAATAAGAGATATAGCTTAACGACAGCAGCGCAATAGACAAGGCAGATACGCTTGTAATGATGGTAAGCAGCAAGGCGTTGGATTTCATGCGAAACATGATGGAAGAAAGCGACATGACATCCTTCACGTTTAAAAAACCTGATTTCTTCTGACGGATCGTGTTAAAAATCAATCGGACAGTCCCTTTATAGAAAAGATAGGTTCCGATTATGACAGATGATAGAATAAATACCATGGCGGAGAATAGTTCCGTCATCGTTGTGAAATCCCCGCCAAACAGCTTTGATGATGCATAGTAGCCAAGCAGGATCAAGGCCAGACCAACAAGACCCATAACGGTTTCAACAAGCGAGACTCTCTTTATTTTGGCCTCTGTCGATGAAGTGGCTTGAAACAACGATAAGATCGTTTGACGCCTGATGAATACGTAATTGACGAACATGATGAACATATAGATCGCGCTAAAAACAATAATGGTCTGAATGAATGCCTGCTTGGAGAACTGCAGGGTCGCGACCTCTTCAACACCTGTAATTTTGAATAAAATAATCAGAATGAGCTTGGAAAAGGAAAATCCGACAAACATCCCAATCGCTAACGAGCTGAAATAAAGGATCACATTCTCGGCGCTGAGAATACGGAAAATTCCGTTTTTGGTCATGCCGATCAATTGCAGAAGACCAATTTCTTTGCTGCGACGTTTGACAAAAATATTATTCGCGTACAAGTTGAAGATCGCGACGATCGCCACAAGCATGATCGAAGCAGCCCTTACCGCTGCAGCGCCTTTGATCGTCCCTTTCGTCTCATCCATAGCAGGGTCATACTGCAGGGTGACAAAAGCAAAATACAGCGCGACACTAAATATTAAGGCAAACACATACAGGTAGTAATGTTTGATATTAGCTTTAAGATTTTGGAAGATCAGTTGTTTAATGTTCATCATGAACCCCGCTTAATACACCTTGCGTTTTCATGATGTCTTGGAAGAAGGACTGTCTGGTTTCTTGGCCTTTGTATAATTGAGTATAGATTTGGCCGTCTTTAATAAAGATGACTCTGCTGCTGTAGCTGGCCGCTACCGGGTCATGGGTGACCATGACTATGGTTGCTTTCCGCTTTTGATTCATATCACTTAGCTTATTTAACAGATCGGAAGCCGATTTGGAGTCTAGTGCGCCTGTCGGCTCGTCTGCGAATATGATGCTGGGATCATGCACAAAGGCTCTGGCCGCCGAGGTTCGCTGCTTCTGTCCCCCTGATATTTCATTCGGATATTTGTCCATTAGCTCTGAGATGCCTAGTTCAGCTGCTACCGTTTGGAATTTCCGGTTGGCTTCTTGCTTGGATAGCTTGGAAATGGATAGCGGCAGGAGGATATTTTCTCTAACCGTCAGAGTATCAAGCAAATTGTAGTCTTGAAAAATAAACCCCAGATGCCGCTTGCGAAATTCCGCCAGCTGTTTTTCTTTCATCCCTGTCATTTCTTTGCCTTCAATATGGATAGAGCCTTGACTTACATTGTCGATCGAGGAAAGCACATTGAGCAAGGTTGTTTTCCCTGAACCGGATGCGCCCATAATACTGACAAACTCGCCTTCCTCAATACGCATATCGATGCCTTTCAGAACCTCTTGACGATTGAATTTGTTTCCATAGCTTTTGTGGATTTTTACTGCTTCTAATATACTCATCCCTTACACACTCCTCTAGTCGATAGCTTAATTATAGAAGGGAAGGGCAGATCTTTCCTTCGATTGGCCGAACAAATAAAAAGAACATGTGACAATGCTGTCACATGCCTGTAATCCGTGTGAAGTCATTTCGCCTTGGAAAAGTGAGTGAGAAGACCGTTCCTGCACCAGGCTTGGATTCAACAGCAAGTTGGATGTGCAGGAAATGTGCCGCTTTTCTCGCTAAATATAAGCCCATGCCGGTTGCAGAATGATCCAGATGGTTCGATGTGGAGGTAAAGCCCTTTTCAAAGATACGGGGCAGGTCCTTCGGATCAATGCCGCGGCCAAGGTCTTTGACCTCCAGAATCGTTTGCCCCTGCCGTTCATAGCTCTTCACGATAATATCAGGTGCATGGTTGTCGCTATATTTGACTGCGTTTGTTATGAGCTGACGGATCATAAAGGCGAGCCACTTTGAATCGCTTAGGACTTCCCCCACCTCTAATTGAATGTCAAAGCCAATGCCTTTTTGAATACACCAGGATTGCAGCGTTTTGATCTCGGAGAACAATATATTTTCTAGATCAACCTTCTCGATGTATAAGTCATTCTCCATAAACGGCAGACGCTTTTGATGCAGCTGCTGATCCAGCAGCAGATGAACGCGCAGCCATTCATAAGAGAGAGAAGCTTTCATAGCCTCATCATGGATACGGTCAATCATTAACCGCATCGCGGTCAGCGGTGTCTTCACTTCATGAATCCACGATAACAGCTCGTCCTTCTCCTGCTCTAATGCGGTAAGGTTTTGTTCGGCTGCTTGTTTTAACAGTTCTGTCTGACTGATGATGGTGGTTTCGACGATTTGTTCAAAAGGACTTTCAGGAGTAGTAATCCCTGTAAGATCCAGATCATTCTCCCATTCTTCCAGACGTTTAAAGAAATGGGTCTCTTTGTTATAACGAATGATTAAGAAAATGCTAAACACAATTGTCGAGAGAAAAACAATGTATAGTATGGGTGTGAAGGGGATCGAAGCATCCAGATAAGCGACAAAAAGTATCAAGAGATGCAGAAATAGAACAAATAGGATCCAGCTTAGCCTTTCCGCTAAATACTTCCTAATCATAGGAATGCGCTTCTTCCGTTGCGATATATCCTTGTCCGAACTTCGTTTCAATATAACGTCCCAAGCCAAGTTCATCCAGACTTTTCCGCAACCGATTGACGTTGACTGTCAAAGTGTTGTCGCTGACAAAACGCTGATCCTCCCATAGGCTTCTAATGATTTCATCGCGGCTGACAATTTTATTTTTATGCTCGATCAACAGCTTTAAGATATAGACTTCATTTTTGGTCAACTCTATGGAACCAACTGAATTGGTGACTGTGTTTTTCTCATAATCTACGGTTGCGCCGCACCATGTTTTCAGCTTGTTTGGTTCCGTATTGTAATTATACACGCGTCGTAAGATGGCTTGGATCTTGGCAATGAGCACCTCGAAATGAAAGGGCTTTTGGATAAAATCATCTGCCCCAAGCTGCATGGACATAACCATGTCCGTAGGATGGTCGCGTGAGGAGAGGAACACAATCGGAACGTTGGAATGTGTCCGAATCATTCGGCACCAATGGAACCCGTCGAATTTCGGCAATTGAATATCAATGATCACTAAATCCGGGGATATACGGATAAATTCTTCAACGACCTTGGAAAAATCCTGAATCCCATAGACCTCATAAGACCATTGGGATAAGCGTTCCTTAATCTCTGCAAACAGGGTTGCATCATCTTCTACCAGCAAAAGCTTAAACAAAAGGGTTCCTCCTTTTTACGCAGGGTGCTTGGTATATAGGCGAATGAGTGCTCGAATCAAAAGCCCTCGCGATGAGGGCTTTTTGGTTTGAGAAAAAGCTTGTCCTTACACACAGCGTTGTGAACCAGTAAAAACTTATACTCTACACAAAAACAGCGCCTCCTCAAGGGAAGCGCCGCTCTTATTGATTCTCCAATTCCTCTTTGCCAACGAGTGCTACTAAAGCGGTTACAGCCTGCTCGGAATCCGAACCTTCTGCACTTATGTGTACTTCTGTACCTGAACTGATCGCCAAGCTCATAATGCCCATAATACTCTTAGCATTAACCTTCTTATCGTCTTTCTCCACGAAAATCTCAGAAGAGAACTTATTCGCCTCTTGTACGAAAAGCGCTGCCGGCCTAGCGTGTAGCCCTGTTCTGAGTTTAACGACTGCTGGTCGTCTTGTCATTTTCGCCTATACCCCCTACATCCATCACTTTATTCAAACGCTCTGACGGTTTCTTTATTATTTCATTATACCATTTTTCATGAATCTGTAAAAGAAAACGTTGGCAATTTCGTATCAGGTAGTGAATTTCTTACTTTTTCCGCTAATTCATCCAATTTTCGCAGCCGATGGTTCACGCCAGACTTGCTTACATTCCCCTTCAGCATCTCGCCGACTTCCTTCAAGTTCATATCGGAATGCTGCAATCGGATCTCTGCAACCTCTCGAAGCTTCTCAGGCAAATTCTCCAATCCAATCGTCTTCTGCAACAATCGGATATTATCGATCTGCCTCACAGCCGCCCCGATGGTCTTGTTCAGGTTAGCCGTCTCACAATTCACAATCCGGTTAACGGAGTTACGCATGTCCTTCATGATACGGACATCCTCGAACCTCAACAGGGCTTGATGCGCGCCGATCAGGCTGAGGAACTGTATTATCTTCTCCCCTTCCTTCACATACAAGACGAACCCTTTCTTGCGCTCAATACAGCGTGCATTCAGATCGAAGCGATTGGCAAGCTGACATAATGCTTGGCAGTGCTCCTCATACATGGAGGCGATCTCCAGGTGATAAGAGGAGCCCTCGGGATTGTTAACCGAGCCCCCCGCCATGAAAGCTCCTCTAAGATAAGCTTTCTTGCAGCAGTTGCCTCGCACAATTTGTTTGTCAATCCCAGTCGTAAACTGAAAGCCCTCTGATACAATGTGCAGATCGGCTAGAATTTCCTGCACTTGACCGGGGAGACGAACAATATATACATTATTCTTCTTCAACCGCATCTTTTTACGCACGAACAACTCGGTATGAATGTTAAACATTTTCTTGATCAACGAGTAAATCCGTCGAGCTATGGCCGCATTCTCCGTCGAGATGTCCAAGACGATGCGCTGATTCGTTAGCTGTACCGAGCCATTCATGCGGATCAAGGCCGCTAGCTCAGCTCGCTCACAACAAGCGTCGGCTTCAATCAAGGTCAACTCTTTCTTCGTTTGGGCTGCAAAGGACAACGGAACTCACCTCTTTCGTACCATCCAACTTTCTACCAGCTGATAAATATGATGGCTTAATCGCTCGGCATCATGCCGCAAATAGGTGCGGAACAGCACGAGTCTGTCGGCAATTACCTTATAGCCTCGCTTGGTCACTTCATCCAAGTCGAGGTGTACGGCTCTTGCGCCTTTTTCTGCGTATTTATCTTGCACCTGAGGAGGAATCTCCCCATTATTCACTATGACGTAATCGAATAAATGATGCCCCACATGTTCATAAATCGCTTGTAAATGATCACTGACGGAATATCCATCTGTTTCCCCTGGTTGGGTCATGACGTTGCATACGAAGATCTTGATGGCGCTGCTGTTCACGATGGCATCGGCCAAGTCTTGAACGAGCAAGTTCGGTAGAATACTTGTGAATAGACTGCCCGGCCCTATAAGGATCGCATCGGCCTCCCGTATCGCATCGGCCGCTTCGCCCAGCGCCGATACGTCGGGTGGCTCGATGAAGACTCGCTTGATCTTGCCGCCGGCCTTTGGGATGTTCGACTCCCCTTCTACTATAGAGCCGTCCATCATCTCGGCCTTCAGCACGATCTGCTGATCGCTCGCTGGAAGCACCCGGCCGCGGACCGCGAAGACGCGGCTCATCTCCTTCACACCGGTGACGAAGTCCCCGGTGATATCTTTCATCGCCGCCAGGATGAGGTTGCCGAGGCTGTGCCCGGCCAAGGCGGAGCCGGCGCTGAACCGGTGCTGGAGCATCTGCGCCAGCAGCGGCTCTACATCGGCGAGGGAGATGAGCACATTGCGAATATCTCCCGGAGGCGGAATCTGCAGCTCCGAGCGCAGTATGCCGGAGCTCCCCCCATCGTCGGCTACGGTGACGATGGCTGTGATGTCCAGCGGCTTCTCTTTCAAGCCGCGCAGCATCACGGATAGCCCCGTACCTCCTCCGATGACGACGATCCGCGGCTTAGCGCTGCTAGAACTCAATTCGGTCATCGGCTCACCTCAGGTCGACGATCCCGATCCGCATCACGGTGACTGACCCGTACGGTTTCTGTCTCGCTTGCTCCCATTCGTTTCCCCAAATATTCAGCTATTGCAACGGAACGATGCTTGCCTCCCGTACAACCAATACCTACAACTACCTGGCTTTTACCTTCTTTGGCATATTGCGGAATAAGAAACTGCAGCATATCCATCAGCTTGGTCAGAAACTGTTGCGTCTCTGTCCATTTCATCACATAGTCGTATACATCCTGATCCATACCAGTATTCGGTCTTAATTGCTCAACATAATGAGGATTAGGCAGAAACCGTACATCAAAGATCAAATCCGCATCAATTGGAATTCCGTATTTGAAGCCGAAAGAAATCACGTTGACGGATATTCCCGATCGGCCTATATTCGTAAATCGATCAATAATTCGTTCCTTCAATTCACCTGGCTTCAAGTTGCTCGTATCGATAACCTGAGTAGCCATTCCTTTGAGCTCTTCGAGCAGCTTGCGCTCCAGTCTGATCCCATCTAGCGGCAATCCATCAGGCGCGAGAGGATGCCTGCGTCGACTCTCTTTATACCGTTGGACAAGCAAGCCGTCCGTAGCATCCAGGAACAAGATTTCGTAAGTGATCGTGTAATTCTCCTGGATGATCCGAAGCGATTCCGACAAAGAGGTAAAAAACTCTCTGCCTCTCAAGTCAATCACCAAGGCTACCTTCCCGATTCGACCCTTGGATTGATCGATGAGTTCAGCGAACTTCGGTATCAACACAGGGGGCAAATTATCCACACAGAAAAAACCAAGGTCCTCCAAACTTTGAACTGCAATGGTCTTACCTGCTCCGGACATGCCTGTAATAATGACTAGCTTGGCCGCTGAACCAGCCTCATCTGTATGCACCATAATTGTTCCACCTCCCATGAGGAAAAGCTTAAGAAGGAACTAATTCAAATTCAACCCGGCTGCGCCGACGATCCCTGCGTCATTCCCTAATTGGGCAGGCACGATATCTACGCCATCGACGAATACAGCAGGAACATTCTGTTTATATACTTTACGTATTTCATCGAACAATACATCACCAGCCTTGGAAACACCGCCGCCAATAATGAACCGTTGCGGGTTCAACACGACTGCCACGGCCGCCATGGCCTTGGCCAAATAGTAGGCAGCCCGCTTCACAATACGAATCGCTACTTCATCTCCATCCTTAGCAGCATCGAATACCGCTTTGGCAGAGATTGAATCCAGCTCCGACAAGGAAGTGATTTCCCCGCGCCCAACGGCATCCTTCGCCATTCGGATAATACCTGTAGCTGAAGATACGGTTTCTACGCAACCCATCTGTCCACAGCCGCATTGGATAGCTTCCAGATCGGGAACAATCTTAATATGACCAAGCTCCGCCGCCATTCCACGGAAGCCTTCTATGATCTTGCCATTTATAATAATGCCTCCACCGACACCTGTGCCTAGTGTGAGGCAGATCAAATGCTGCACTCCCTTACCTGCGCCGCTCCATGCTTCACCCAATGCAGCTACATTCGCATCATTGTTGACCTTGACCGGAAGATTCAGGCGTTCATTCAACTCTCTCGTTATCTCAACATTTTGCCACTTCAAGTTAACGGATTCTATGACGATGCCTTGTTCCAAATCGATAAATCCGGCGATACCAGCGCCAACTCCAGCTACTTGTTCCCAACTATACGAGGAGTCAGATACAATCTGTTTCACATATTGCGCGATTCGATCGAGCACGGCTTGAGGACCTTCTTCAGACTCTGTCGGCCCCTCAAAGGTATGGAGTAACTTGCCCTCTTCGTTGCAAATTCCCACTTTAATACTTGTTCCGCCCAAGTCCACGCCGATATAAATCTTTTCTGACATTCCTTTGTCACCTCGAAATAATATGAAATAGACATGCTTCTGTTCCAACTATAAGCCAACCCTATGCGAAGGTCAAGCTGTCTGGATGGTCGTACCAAATAGAGGAATCCCCGTCAGCCAATGCCGAAGGGGATTCTGCAACCGATACATTCCGGACCTGCGGCAGTCGCCTCCGGCTGTGTGGTTTCTTTATTTATTAAGGGACTGGCTCCAGTCATGAACCGCTTGACCCTCAAGGAACCTTTCGCAGTCCAAGGCCGCCATACAGCCGCTTCCTGCTGCCGTAATCGCTTGACGATACTTATGATCCTGCACGTCTCCACAAGCGAACACACCTGGGATATTGGTCTCCGAAGTACCCGGCTTAACGATCAGATACCCGGTCTCATCCGTCTCTAGTTGGCCGTTCAAGAATCCAGTATTTGGAGTGTGTCCAATCGCTACGAAGATCCCGTCCGTCTCCAACAATTCCTCTTGGCCTGTCACATTATTGCGTACCTTGAGAGCCGTAACCCCTCTTTCGCCAGCAACGACTTCAAGAGGAGTCGAATTCAAGCTCCACTTGATTTTTTCATTCTCACGGGCACGATCCTGCATGATCTTGGATGCTCGCAGCTCTTCACGACGATGGACCAGGCGCACTTCCGTTCCAAAACGAGTCAAGAAGTTCGCTTCCTCCATCGCAGAGTCGCCGCCGCCTACTACAATAATTCTCTTCCCTCGGAAGAAGAACCCGTCACATGTCGCGCATGTGCTTACACCGCGGCCCATGTTCGCTTTCTCGCCCTCTATTCCGAGCAGCTTTGCTGAAGCACCAGTAGATATAATTAACGTCTCAGCTGTCAGAACGTGGCCGCCTTCGAGATGAAGCGTGAAAGGACGCTTCGACAAGTCCACTTCATTAATCCAGCCCGTACGGAACTCAGCTCCGAACCGCTCAGCTTGTTTACGCATATTATCCATAAGCTCCGGACCCATAATACCTTCCGGAAAACCTGGAAAGTTCTCTACTTCAGTGGTAGTCGTCAGTTGTCCGCCTGGCTCAGGCCCTTCAATAACAAGGGGCTTCAGGTTCGCACGTGCCAGATAAATAGCCGCTGTCAAACCCGCAGGCCCTGTACCAACTACTATAGATTGATATGTGGTCATTCCATTTGTTCCTCCTTAACTGTATTCCCGCGAAGTTAGAGAGCTTCATGCTTATTCCAATTCCGCTCCCGGGCTACCCCATCCAGATCATTTACCTCTGTTCTGAGCGGGTAAGCTTAGGCAGGATTTCAGCCATCTTGGCTTTCAATCCGCATGCATCATCGATTACTTTTACATATTTGCTTACGGTCGAAGTGGACACCCCGTATCGGGCTGCTACTTCGTTATAGGATATTTGTCGACGATGCATCTTGGCAGTCAAATACTCCAGTGCAGCCGCCCATCCGTCAATCTTAGTAACCTTAGGCACGCTTGGGTACATCCGTGTTAAAAACTCTACCCATAGCGTCTCCAAGTCATGCTGCTGCACCATATCGTATCGCTTATCCATCATCTGCAGCGCCCGATCCATAACCGCTTGCCATTGCTCCTTCCAAGAAGGCAAATTGGGCGACCATGGTATCGACTGAATAGCGGTCTGTTTGCCCTGCATATGCACTTGGATCGGTTCTTTGGCATGCATGCTGCGCAAGACGAACATAGCTACCTTCTTCAGGTACTCATCCTCTTTAGGATCCAGAAGGAACTCCCTTAGAGCATCTTCCACTTCACTGTCTGCGATAATGCCAAAAGCTTGAATCACTTGAAGCTTCGTCTCTGCATCTCCATGCCGTAAAGCCCAGAAAAAAGACGAACGAACGAGCGGATCTCTTCTCAGATGATCAGGAATGCCTTCTTCCGCCTTTTCCAATACCTTGAACTGTTCTTCAAAAGGCAAATGATAGTGATAGCTGATCGGCTTCTTCTGACCTGCCCTAACTTCTTGAATCTGATTCAAGTAGAAAGGAGCAACCTCTGTTCCCGGATCCAGCTTCTCTACAACCTTCCACAACTTCTCCGCCTCGTATAAACGTCCAATGTGGTAGGCTGCAACAGCGGTGTAGTGGTACAAACACGGATCCAGACCGGATTCCACACTCTTCAGTAATCTTCGGAATAACCTATACGCTGTTTCATGCTCAGACAAAATGCCCATCGTCGTTGCCAACTTGAACACATGATCATGATGCAGCGGGTAAGTTTTGCGAAGCTGCGCAAGTAAGGGCTGCAGGTTCTCCTTGTCGCCGTTGTGCTGATAGAAAATAGCTACGTTACACAAAGCGTGCAGATTACCCGGGTCCAGCTCGAGCACTTGTCGAATCGTATCCATCGACTTGTCGAATAAGCCCATATAGTAATATGCGAGCGCAAGATTGTTGCGTGCTGCCAGAAAATCCGGTGTGTTATCTACAAGCTTTTCCAGAATACGGACCGCTTCAGAGAACTTCCCCTCCTCTAAGAGCGATCGCGCCCGGTCATGCTCGAACATGCCTTCCCGGCTCTTAATCGAAGTCAGCCGAGTAGGACGGTTCAGCTCATAACTGAGCAGCTCCATCATTTCCTCGGCTTCTTCCAGATAATGCCCGTTCGGGTCGTGTTCCAAATAATGAATAAGCGACTCTTCCGCTTGTTCATAGTTTTCCATATTGGCATAATTATTAGCCAAATAGAAATAACACTCCGTCATTGCAGGATCAATCTGTTCCACTATATGGGTTAAGATCTGGTTCGATTCTTCGAAGTTTCCTGTCTCCGAAAGAACACCAGCTAGATTACAATGATTCACAGGATTATCAGGCTCATAGTCCACAGCCTTGCGAAAATACTTCAAGGCCTTGTCATAGTGGTGTCGATCTAGAGATTGAACGGCTCTCTCAAAAAAGAAAGTGGCATCCATCTGGATCGAGATGACGTTGCGTGGCTGCACTTCGGCCACAGGCTTTTTCCTCGCCATGGTTGTTGACACCTCCAGTGACATACTTCACTTAAGTATATCACAGTTCATCGCGATAACCTACAGAGAATGCACCGCTAAGCGGTTCTTAGACCCCACCGTATTTGAACAAAGTGCTGATTGAGCCACCTTGCATAATGATACGGATCGCATCAGAGAACAAGTGTGCGAGGGACAGCACCTTGAAGCGGCCGCTTGCTGTTTCTGGAAGGGCGATGGAATCCGTAATAATAACTTCACGTATGTTCGGATGATCCAGACGCGTTATAGCAGGGCTAGTAAATACGGGATGTGTGGCGCATACATAGGCGTCCTCAGCACCGCGCTCCTTCAGTCCTTCTACAACCTTGACGATCGTGCCGCCCGTATCGATCAAGTCCTCAATAATAATCGGGGTGCGTCCTTCTACATCTCCAATAACGTGAGTAATAGTAGCTTCATTATGCGCATGACGCTTCTTGATCATAATAGCGAACGGAGCGTTCAGAATGTTCGCCAGATTCTCAGCGGTTGTGGCACGGCCTGCATCAGGAGAAACCACGACCGGATTCGGTATATTCTTGCTGCGAATGTAGTCACTGATCATATCCGTAGCGGTTAAGTGGTCTACTGGGATATTGAAAAAGCCTTGAATTGCTGGGGCATGCAAGTCCACGGTCAGTATTCGGGTTGCGCCTGCTGTTGTTAACAGATCCGCTACAAGCTTAGCAGAGATCGGCTCGCGAGGTGCGGCCTTGCGTTCTTGTCGCGAATACCCGTAATATGGCATTACCACGTGAATTGTCCTTGCTGATGCACGTTTGGCTGCATCCATCATAATCAATAGCTCCATCAGATGATCGTTGACGGAGTGAGAAAATGTCTGTACCAGGAACACGTCACAATTACGGATTGTCTCCTCAAAATTACAATAAATTTCCCCGCACTTAAAGCGAGAAAGCTTAATTTTGCCAAGAGGCACACCCAATTCCGTACAAATGGCTTCCGCTAACTTAGGATTGGACGATCCGCTAAAAATTTTACAATTGTCCGTGTACATGGTTACCCCCTAAATTTGTGCTTGCAAAATTTACAATAACATCACATCTTGGTGATGGCCTATTAAAGTCGGTTCAGCTTTATTATACCTGTTCGACAATTAATTTCAAAAGAAAACGACAGGGTTGTCGATTTTTTTGTTACAATCGACGATTTTTTGTAACAATTCAACCAATAATAGGCACTTTTCTCGAGCGACATCGATAAAAAGAACGGCTGACCCATAAGAATACAGAAACCTGGCCGAAGCGGCCAGGTTCTTTGGTGATACATATGTTTACTAGCTGTTTAACTGTTGAGTTCTACCACCTTGCGCTCTTCAGCCGACTGATGAGCTGCTAGGGTGAAGGCCAAGGTCCGCATACCGTTCTCATAACCGCTTAGAATCCCGTCCTTTGAGCCTGCTGCCACGGCTTCTACAAAAGCTTTATCCTGCTCATAGGTTGGATCCTTACGGGAAGTCACCGTGATCTGCTGGTCTTTGTCCACGATCGTCAGAACCTGTCCATTGACGCTCAACTCGACGAAGAAGTCGACACCGATAAATTTGATCGTTGAGGCGCTATAATGCAGGGATACACAAGATTCAGTAATGGTGCCGACAGCGCCTGAGCTTAGCGTGAAGGAAACAGCACCGCCATCGGCAATAGTGGCATCCGGGTACAAGCTAGGAATGGAATTATGGCCGAACATCGCCGAGACACTCTTGTATTCACCTGCCAAAAAACGAATCATGTCGACCTGATGAGTCACCGCGTCGGCCAGATGCCCGCCAGACATATGCTGCTGCCTCCACCATGGGGCAGGATGAGAGCCGCCGAATCGGAATGCTTGAATAAGATGTATGGTCTTGCCCTCCAGATAAGCCTTTGCCTGCTGCACGGTATCAAAGTAACGCAGACAGTAACCTACCGAATGGATCACACCAGACTCACGAATGGCCTGTTCCTTGCGCACCACTGACGGAAGCTCCAGCCCGAGCGGCTTCTCTACGAACAGATGAATCCCTCTGCTGGCGGCCATCTCCTCCAAGCCTTCTCTGGCGAACTGTGGAGCACATATGAAGACGGCATCGATCTCGTCCGGATTAAGCAGAGCGTCCACGCTGTCCACTGCTCGCGCCCCGACTATTGCGGCCATCGACTCCGCTCCTTCGCGATTAACGTCGTAGACGCTTATGATCTCAGCCAATGGAATTCTTTGCAGCCCATTCAAATGGTGGCGGGCTATACCCCCTGCACCAATCATGCCAATTTTAACTGTCATCTTATCCACTCCTGCCTTATTCCTATATTATTTGAACTGCTACAGTCACTGCATAGACTTCTTAATCAGACGTTCAGAAGGGATATGCTCTTTCCCGTTGCGATCGATTCGTCAATAGCGAAGCTGACTTCCATCGATTTGTACGCATCCAGGAACTCGCAGCGTGTCGCTGTACCGCTATGTACAGCTCGTATGAAGTCGTCGATTTCCTCCACGAACGGATGATGCGACACATCCCCGCTGTCTGGCAGAATCGTCGGAATCGTTGCATAGTCGGTTTGTCCAGGCAATTTGTGCGTGAAGAGCTGATTGTTCATGATCGCGCCCTTTTCCCCGAGCAGATGCACATTGAATTTGTATGGTGTTTTGCATTCAAGCGACGACGACACCTTACCGATGCCTCCATTCTTCAGCTTGAATATCGCAATCGCATTCGGATCGAATTCGTATTCGGAGTTGGACCACGTGCCGCAGCTGTACGCTGTAACCTCCGTGATCTCGCCCGCGAAGTAACGGACCGCGTCAACCGCATGACAGCCTGCCGATAGCATGCTGCTGCCTCCCTGAGCCTTCGTCTTGCTCCAGCGATATTGACCATATTGAGGCCCAACATGGTGCCAATAATCGATTTGGGCCATATAGACGCGACCGATTGCATCGTCATCGATAAGAGCCTTCGTGTTAACGAACGATGGGTTCCAACGCAATACGAAGCTTACAGCGGTGCGAACTGGATGCTGCTCCAAGGATTCGGCCATCAGGAGCAACCCTGCCCTATCCATCGCAAGCGGCTTCTCGAGAACGAGATGTTTGCCATATCGTGCAGCGATCACCGCTTGCTCAGGACGCAGATCAGGCGTGGAGCATAATACAACAGCGTCTACATTCGAAGCGTTTACTGCTTCCTCATAGTTGTCGGTAACGCCTGCTTCAATGCCGAGCTCAGCCAGCTTGCTCTTTGCATGCTCGATATTGCGGCTTACTACTGTTACAACCTCTGCATCTGATCTTGCCGCAATCGCTTTCAAATACTCCCCCGCTACCCAACCAGTACCAACAACAACAAACCGTAAAATCCCCATTCGTTCGACTCCTCCTTGAAATGGTATAGGTTCAGCTTACATTTTTGCTTTTATCGTTCTGGCATATTCCATTGGAGACATCTGTACGATTGCTTTGAATTGCCTGGAAAAGCTATGCACGCTGCTATATTTGAGTAGCTCTGCTATTTCGGTTACGTTGTGCTTATTCTCGCGAATAATGCGTTTGGCCTGTTCGATCTTCAATACGCGAAAATACTGCATCATGCTTTGGCCCGTTTTCTCCTTGAAGATGGACAGAGCATAGCTTCGACTGATGTTGAAAACTTTACATATTCGGTCGATTCGCAGGTTCTGATATACATGCTGCTCCATGTAAGCGGTTACGCCTTCCACAAGCTCGTGATCGCTTTGTTGCTTGACCTCACCTGACAACCGGTATCGTTTCTGTTGAAGTTCCGAGTGCTCCATCAGTCGAATTAGTAATAGCTCCAGGTGAATTCTCAACAAATGCTCAACAGCCCCATGCGCCTCGGGATTTCTATGAAGCTCGTGATTTCGCGGGTCATCGAATGGCGGAATAAATGCAGCAAACCCATTTTTCAGTATTTGAACTAGGAGATGCTGTTGATCCGAAGTCAAAGAAAAGATTTTGTTCTCAAAAAAGCGCATAGCCGGAGAACGGCATACAAAAGAAACGATCATCACGTTCGGTGCAATCTTTCGGTTAGCCCACAGGTTGTGATATTCATTCGGTTTGTGAAAAATGATGTCCCCTTGCTTCAGCAGATACACGTCTTTGTCCGCCAGCGCTTCTACCTCACCTCGATCCACATAGACAAATTCCCAAAAGTTGTGCTTTTCACCGTCAAAAATAAAATCCTTTGAGAATTCAAAGTAGTGAAAAGAAACGATTTGTTTGATGGTTAGATACTCGGATAGATTCGTTCTCGGAAATCGGTTGACTACCATCAGGAATCAGTCCCCTGTTTTTGTTTTCTCGAGATTAGTATAGCACGACACTTTACGCAGCGGTCTTGATTTGGACGAATCGATAAATGAATCAGACTTTATGATAAAGCTGTAGAGGTGAGGGCTGTATTACAATAATCTCAGGAACCTATTAACTATTCAGCCGAATGAAAATTCGGCATGAGTCCGGAGTGATGATGATGAATGTATTAGCTGTCGGCTGCCATCCCGACGATTTGGAGATTGGTTGTGGAGGAACCCTCGCTAAGCTTGCAGCCCTTGGTCATCAGGTTACAATGGTGCATGTGGCTAATGGGGACAAAGGTCATGCGATTATACAGCCCGAACCGCTCAAGCAAATACGAGCCGTTGAAGCCCAGGAAGCAGGAGCATTGATCGGAGCTGCCGTTATTAGCCTGGATATCTCAGATCTGACGATCAAAAGCGACAATGATCAGTTGGTCGGCAAGCTTGTCGACGTTATTCGCAGAACAAAACCGGATTATATCATTACCCACCCGCCTGAAGATTATATGAAGGATCATATGGAAGTTTCCAAGGCCGTATTCGATGCCAGCTTTTCAGCTACAGTCCCCCATTATCAAGTCGAAGGAGGCGCTCCCCACCATGAGAAAGCGGTACCCATCTATTACATGGACACGCTTGCTGGCGTTGGTTTCTTGCCGACCGAGTACGTTGACATATCGGCTTACATAGAGACCAAAATCCGTATGAACGACTGTCACAAAAGTCAGATTACTTGGCTTCGCGAGCATGATGGTATTGATTTTCTCGATTTTGTGCGCACCGTGTCGAAATTCCGCGGGCTGCAATGCGGCAAGCCGTATGCGGAAGCTTTCAAGCAGTGCCAAGCCTGGCCGCGACTGACGACTGAACGACTACTGCCCTAGCCAAAAATCGACATACAAAGGAGCGATTGAACAATGGATATGATGCAAACCATAGAAGGCTCGATGCTGGAAGGTTTTTATCCCCGCGGATGGGATTTGAGCAGAATCGATGCCTGTTGCGCGAATAGCCCGGAAGCTATGCAAGAACGCCAACCTTTCTGGCATCAGAACTTCCTGCCCGTAGCCTGCGATCAGGTAACAGAGTTCGACATGATGATGGGACACGAAATCGCTTGGAATATCCGAAGTGCGAAGGAAGCTGGACGTAAGCTGGCCGTTATTCTTCCAGCCGGACCGATGGGAATGTACAAGTGGGCGGTTTACTTCCTTCAGCAGTGGCAAACCAATTGTTCACATGTGTATGGGTTTAATATGGATGAATGGAGCGACCAACACGGCCGAACCCTATCATCAGATAATCCAGGATCGTTCCAGTATGCGATGGAGCAGGCCTTTTACGGTCCGCTTGGAGAGTTAACTGTCCCTGTCAATCAGCGCAATTTCGCCACACGCGATAATCTTCCCACCTATGCTGATCAAATCGCTGCCCTACAAGCAGAAGGCGCCGAGCTTATCACCATATTCGGCATTGGCCGAATGCTCCATATCGCATTCTGGGAGCCTCATTTCGCTGCAGAGTTCGCGAATGAGACAGAGTGGCGGCAAGAAACGCATCGCATTGGTGCCAAGCTGCACCCCTTGACGATCGAACAAAACGCGATCACGAGCTTTAAGAGCCGAACGACGTTGGTGCCCTGTTATGCGAATACGATTGGCCCAGGTCTGTTCCTTCGCTCAGACCGCATTATTGGCGGCTGTGACGGCGCCCTTGGCCGCGGTATGCAGTGGCAAGGACTTTCACTATGGACAACACTTCGATACGGCCCGGATATGTGGCTTCCATCCACATTCATGCCTACTCTCCCGGGCAAGCTATTTTACTTGCGAGAGCTAGCCGGTCCGCTCTCATCCGAGATCAATTAACACAAAGATGGAGCTTGAAGATTATCCTTCAAGCTCCATTCCTATTTAATGCGTTACGTTTTGACCATGGCAGACCTTATTGCAGGCTTACAGCTTCTCCGCTCGCAGACGAACGATAGACAGCATGAATGGTGCGCTGCAGCTCATAAGCTTGACGCAAAGTAGTGCGCGGTGCGCGACCGTCCCTTATCGCATTCGCAAAATCAAGCAAGAGTCTTCTCTGAAGGTCGGCGAACGTCTCTGCACCTGACCATATGGTCGTTGGCCTCACTTCATCATTGTCATATTGATATAGGAGGACTTCGTTGGCGGCGCTTGGAAGAATACGGAATTTAAGCGTGCCTCGATCTCCGGAGATCTGCCAAGCCGCTTCCTCCGGTCCGATCGTATACTCTCCCTGCTCAAGAAGCACTACAGGAGCGTCAGCTCCTTGACAAGTAATGATTGCAGCACTGTGTGTTTCACCCACAGACCCCTCGGCTACATAATCCTTGAACATTCCCGGCATCCCCCACACTCGGCCAGACACCGATTGAACCTTATACTTCCATCCGGTAATACCGAACATATAATCTAACACATAAGTACCCAAGTTCGTCAGATTGCCTCCTCCATTCAAGGCAGGGTTCAATCTCCATGCTGGCGGGAGCTTCTCTGGCTTCTGCTTCGCTGCCAGAATCCATCGGCAGGAGATGGTTCGCAATGTGCCTATTGTTCCTTCTTCCAATATGGCTCGCACCGCTTCTGCCGAATCTGAGAATCTAAGACGAGCGGAACAGCTCGCTGCCACTAGGCCTTTGGATGCTTCTATCAACTGCTCAACCTCTTCCAGCTCAATCGCGATCGGCTTCTCTAGCAAGCCATGCTTGCCGAGCGAGAAAGCTTGCAAGGCAAGCTTCGTCTTGAATCCAGCAGGCGGAATTGCGAATACGACCGCCTCTACATCAGGATCTTCGATCAAGGCTTCTGCGGAAGCATAAAAGCTTGGAACTGAGAACTCCGCAGCAGTATCCTTGGCTACTTGTTCATTCATATCGGCAACAGCGGTAATCGCTATGGAGGATTCGCCCTTAGCCGCATTCAAGTATACGCGACCCATGACGCCGCAACCAATAATGCCGATCTTTATCACTCTATCCATTTGACTGATGTCCACCTTTATCATGATCTAAGATTCCGTCCCCGTGCGATCCTTCTGATAGCTCCCCGGGGTATAGCCCGTAATTTTCTTAAAAATATTTATAAATGTCTTGCTGTGAACGAATCCTACTTGTTCAGCGACATCCTGAACGGCGGAATGACCTTGCCCCATCAGACGTGCAGCATGGTCTACACGAACAGAATTGACATAATCCACGAACTTGACGCCATATTCTTCTTTGAACAAGCGGCTAATCGAGCTCGGATGCAGCCGGAACGCTTCCGCCAGCATCGACTGCGACAGATTAGGGTCGTTGTAGTGCTCATCTATATATCGCTTCACATCCTGCATAATGACCCGGGTGTTCTTAGAATCTCTCCATTCCTGGATACGAGTCGATACGGCTTCAAGGGTTTCCTTAAGAATAAGTCGGATATCCGACAACGTCTCGCTTTTGTTCATCGTCATCTCAAGCTGTGAGTTCGCATTAAGCCATACGTCCTCCAGCTCAGCAGGCAAATCGCTCATCTTATGCTGAACATGGAATAACAAGACGAATAACAAGTTTCTAACCTGCTCCCCGTTAAATGAACCGTTCTGCAACGCAGTGATGAATAGTTCCAACTCCTGTACCCAACTGCGCTCACCCACACGCAACGAACGACTGATTTCTTCAATTCTCTGCAGTTCCTGCACCATACCATGCTGCTCGCTGTCTGGCAATACATTCTGCGTGATCATTCGATTCAACCCGAGTGATACTTTGAAAGAGAGTGCCCTGCGCGCTGTCTGGAATGAAACGGATACCGCCTCAATACGTTCAACCGCAACGCCGACTGAGATCGTAACTGTAAAAGGAAGCTCCTGCTCCGTCCACATCCGGAAATCCTCCAGCAATCGCAAGAGCAGCTCTTCCGCTTCCGGTCCTTCCTCTTGCATAACTATAGCTCCCAGTTGGTGTTCAGCCAGCCATTCTGTGGTCGAGGAAATTCCCTCTTCTATTAACCGTTTATCCAAGGAAGACTGGAAAGCTTCTTTCATCAATCCGATCTCATGCTCCGGATACAGGTTAGATAATTCGGATAAGAATCGATCCATCTCAATCAGAATCGCAGTTGGCCGCTTCTCCAGCTGAAGCCCGAACATCTCTTCCTCCTTGGCTCCGTAGAAGGAAGCCGTCTCAAAGCGCCCCTCAGCTAATCTGCGGAATTGATGCTCTCTTTTGAACTTCAGATTCTTAGCATTTTCTTGCTGCAGTTGGTTGGAATGATCCCACAAGTTATCAAGCGCGCGACCAATCGTTTGGAATTCGTCCTTTTTGCCTTCATGTAAGGGATCATTAGGTTTGGCTATAGAAAAAGTCCCAATTTGTGTCAGGAGTGATTGAACGGGACGGTAATGCCTGCGGGTCGCTATCACAAACCACACCAAGCCGAAAAAGATGCAAACGCCGCCCAACGAAATGGACACATACAGCACAGGCTCCGCCCAGCCGAGCATGCCTGGCTGCAATACGCCGCTCTCCATGACCCAACCTGTGTAGCCCATCTTTACAGCAGCCAGCTTTCTGCGTTCCTTACCTTCCTCCGCCATAGCAATAGTAGACCCAATAATTTGCCCCTCGTTATCGATTATTTTTAGGTACCCTGTCGTTGTATCCACAGACTGACTAAGCAGCCTTTGAAGGGTAGCTATGTTTATTTGCGCTACGAATAAGCCGTTTGTTCGCAAGCTGGAGATTCGAGCAAGTGAAATGACGTCCCGACTGCCTGTCGCATAGCCAGGAGACTCTACCGTTCTGTTGTCCCCCCAGACAAATCTGGAGTCAGACTTCATTTTATTCTCAATATAAGCTTTATCCGGGTGATTACTCAAATTATAAATAGAGTTAGGCTCCAATACAGAGCCGTCCGCAGGCTTTACAAGATATAGCGATTCTATTAGGGGAAATCGAATTTGAAAGTCGGTCAAAGTGCGTGCTGCCTCATAGGAGGAGTAATACAAATTATCGTCCGGTTTATTATAATAACCCGCAATCGTGTCCTTATTAAAAAACTGGGCCATGGCATCATCAATGCTGCGGAGGGATTGCTCAATCATCTGAGCTGCATTCTTGGCAACGGTTTCATTTGATTGAATGGAGGATTGCTCCGACAATTGCCGAACAGTTAGAAACAGGATCAGCAACAAAGTAAGACAAACAGCCAGAAAAACCGGCATATAAGAAAACAACATCCGGTAGAACCAATTCCTTTTCATGGCGCTATCCTCCTTCCAAGGTCAGTGGGTAACTCCATCAACTGTGCAGACCCGTGCCTTAATTATTCCCTGCGAAGTGCTCTCTCGTCAAGGTTTTAATAGCGCTTGCAAAATTGGGGCATCCTGCAAAAACGGTCTATTTTCAACTTAAGTCTGTCTCGATTACGATAACTAGGCAAGAGTATGGCCAATCAAAACGCTTAAGGGGGAATCAGTACCAAATGAAAACCAATACACAAAAATTCAGAAAAATGAAAGTGCTTACTTCGGTAACACTAGCAGCCGCTGTGCTCAGTGCATGCGGCACAAAAGACGGCGCAAGCACGGCCGACCCGACTCCAGCAGGTAGTGCAGGTGCAACTGCTTCCGCAAAACCAACTAAAGAGAAATTAAATCTTCGCATCATGATTGATAGTAATCCTAGTGCACAGCTGCCTGCAGAAGCAGATGATTTCGTTAAGAAAACGATTGAAGAGAAATTCAATGTCAAGCTTACTGTCGACTATATGCCCGCAGGTCAAGATTATATTAACAAGCTCAATGCACAGCTTACTGCCAACGACCCGCCCGATATGTGGCGTGATGCAACGGGTGATGGAGGACAGAAATACGCGTTGGATGGAGTTCTTGGTGAGATCGGCAAATTCGTGAATCCACAAGCGATGCCTAACTATTTCAAAAACTGGGTAGATGAGACTACCTTCAATCGTTATCAAGTTCAAGGTAAAGTAGTGCGTGCTCCAATACCATACAGCAAAGAGTTATACCGCGCTTGGTATATCCGCAAAGACTGGCTCGATAAGCTAAACCTGAAGGTGCCAACTACTTACGAGGAATATTACAACGTCCTTAAAGCATTCACGAACAATGACCCAGACGGAAATGGCAAAAAAGATACGTATGGTTTCACAACCGCTGCAGGCGGTGATGGAATCGGATTGGATTGGCCTGAATACTGGAAAGCAGGACTCATCTATGCTTCATTCCTGGAAAATGGTAAATTCATCGATATGCAGACGGATGCACGCGTGGAGCAAGTATTGAACGATATATCCAAAGTAATTGCTGAGGGCGTAGTCGATCCCGACTGGTTCCTCAACAAGTCTCCACAGCACACAGATAAAGCAGCACAAGGAAAAGTAGGCGTTGTAATTGGAGCAACCAAGGATTTTGCCTTTGACTCCAACCCGCAAAGCTTGCAAGCCAAAACAAAAGCGCTGTTCCCGAATGCAAACTGGGTTCCGTTTACACCCTTTGGCAAACAACCTATTCAATCCGGCATAGCTCCTGGGTCACCGTTTCTTTTCCATAAGAACGTAGTTGATAAATCTCCAGAGAAGGTTACCCGTATTGTCGAAATTCTTGATTGGCTGGCTAGTGAGGAAGGATTCGTGCTTACTCACTACGGAGTCGAGAACAAGCACTACACGAAGAGCGGTAAAACGATCACCCTGAAGCCTGATGCTATTAAAACTGATATTTCAAGCAAAGGCGACTTCTTGACGATCTGGGATTTCTTCACACCAGATACACCAGCTGTTTACGGCTTGACTGTCGTAGATCCGAATCAAACCGAACGTGATCGTGAAATTGTAAAAACACTTGCAACTATTCCATCTGCTCCTTATTTGGGAACAAGTCTGATCCCACCTGCTGGATTTGACTTGGCTACTTTCCGTAAGCGTCAACGCGAGCTGCAAGCCAAAGCTATCTTTGAAGATAAATCTGGTAAGAACTGGCCTGCATACCGCGATGAATTGATTAATAAATATAACGGTAAAGCGCTGTTCGAAGCTTATGACACCCAAGTGAAAGCTGCTGGTCTGGCTAAGTAATCAACAAAGAATCCCCCGCAGCCTTGTGTGCTGCGGGGGATTTGTTTTACATAACCTAAAGGTTCAGCGGTATTGCGTTCTAGGACGACGATTTGCTTTTATTCACATGACGGCGCTCCAGCTCCGCCATAATATCATCAAGCGGAAGCCGCGCTTCTCGCAGCAGCACCAATAAGTGGAAGATCAGATCGCTTGATTCGTAACGCAGTTCTTCATTGTCGCGGTTCTTGGCTGCGATAATCACTTCTGCCGCTTCTTCGCCTACCTTTTTCAGAATCTTGTCGATTCCTTTTTCGAACAGGTAAGTAGTGTAAGCTCCTTCCGGACGCTCAGCATCACGCTCGGCAATAATTTTCTCCAGTTTGGACAAGATGTCGAATCGGCCAGGCGTGCCCGGTACAGCACAGACCTCTACATCAGGAGACCCGAGATTAATGAAGCCTGACGGGCTTGCAGCAGCTGGAGAAGCCGTTTGCTCAGCATTGCTGGAATCCGCCCCATCTGAGACATCGTTATAAAAACAGCTATATTTGCCCGTATGACAAGCAGGGCCCTTTTGATCAACCAGAATAAGCAGAGTGTCTCCGTCACAATCATATTTGACCGATTTGACCTTCTGGGTGTTACCCGAAGTAGCTCCCTTGTTCCACAATTCAGAGCGCGAGCGGCTCCAGAACCAGGTCTCTCCGGAAGCAAGCGTCTTGGCAAGAGACTCCTCATTCATATAAGCAAGCATTAGCACTTCTTTGCTGACCGCATCCTGCACGACGGCAGGTACTAATCCTTGAGCGTCATATTGAATAGCTGAACGCCAGTTATCATTCCGTTCTATCGTCACCGGATTTCAACCCCTTTCTCTCTTAGGTGATGCTTCACCTGATCAATGGTTAGTTCTTTATAATGGAAAATTGTGGCGGCAAGACCTGCATCTGCTTTCCCCTCGGTAAACACATCGTAGAAGTCCGCTTCCTTACCCGCTCCGCCGGAGGCGATAACCGGGATCCGCACCCGTTCCGACACGGCGCGTGTCAGCTTCAGGTCAAAGCCATCCTTGGTCCCGTCCGCATCCATACTCGTGAGCAGAATCTCGCCTGCTCCCAAGCGTTCAATCTCGCTTACCCACTCCAGCGCCTTCATCCCTGTGGCATTGCGGCCGCCATGGGTATACACTTCCCATTCTCCCCATGCAGCGTTAAACTTGGCGTCGATCGCTACAACGATACATTGGGAACCGAATTTGGAAGCCCCGTCTGCGACTAACCTCGGGTTCCTGACAGCTGCTGTGTTAATTCCGATCTTGTCCGCACCCGCACGGAGCAGCCGCTTCATGTCATCAACGCTTGATATGCCGCCGCCGACTGTAAATGGAATTGTTATCTCCCCTGCGGTCTTCTTAACGACTTCTATCATGGTTGCGCGTCCTTCAACGGAAGCTGAAATGTCCAGAAACACCAGCTCATCTGCGCCTTCCCGGTCATAGACCGCCGCAAGCTCAACAGGATCTCCGGCGTCACGAAGGTTAACGAAGTTAACCCCTTTGACCACCCGACCGTCTTTCACGTCCAAACAAGGAATAATTCGTTTGGCTAGCATACCCATCTCCCCTTACCCTGCAGACTCACACCGGAATCCGTCTCTGAACGAGCTTTAAATAGTTGTCTAGAAGCTGCATCCCTAGCGGACCGCTCTTCTCTGGATGGAACTGCATGCCGAATACTTGACCTCGTCCCACAATAGCGGACACAGGCTGATGATAGTCTGTATAGGCCAACAAATCCGATTCTCGCTCCGGCTTCACATGGTAGGAGTGGACAAAATAGACATGCCCTTCTTCTAACCCATGGAATAGAGCATGCTGTTCACGGAAATGCAGTCGATTCCACCCCATATGAGGCACTTTGTAGTCTCCCTGGAATCGTTCTACTTTCCCTGGGAGCAGGTCCAGTCCTTTATGATACCCATGCTCATTACTTTCGGAGAATAGCAGCTGCATCCCCAGGCAAATACCTAGAAGGGGTTTGCCGGATTGCGCGTAATAGCGAACAGCTTCGCCTAGCCCGGTTTCTCGCAGGTTATGCATGGCATCGCCAAAAGCTCCTACACCAGGCAGGATAGCACCCTCTGCCTGCATTAGCTCGCCTTCGTCAGACGTAATCACATAATCTACTCCTAGACGCTCTACCGCTTTACTGACGCTATGCAAATTGCCCATTCCGTAATCGATAATCGCGATCACGTTAGAGCACTCCTTTCGTGGACGGCACGCCCGTAACCCGAGGGTCGATTGACGTAGCTTCGTCCAATGCACGCCCGAGGGCTTTAAAGATCGCTTCCACCATATGATGGGTGTTGCGTCCATAATGGACGATAACGTGCAGCGTGATTCTCGACTCCAATGCGAACTTCCACAAGAATTCATGTACCAGCTCCGTTGTGAAGCTGCCTACCTGATCCGATGGAAATTCAGCTCGGTATTCCAGATGCGGACGATTACTTATATCGATCGCCACTTGAGCCAGCGCCTCGTCCATAGGAACGAATACGTTCGCGTAACGCTTGATTCCGCGTTTGTCACCCAGCGCTTCCTTAAGCGCGTGTCCGAGGCAAATCCCGATATCCTCCGTCGTGTGATGATCGTCTATATCGATATCGCCTTCCGCTTCAACCTTCAGGTCGAATTGGCCATGCTGGGTGAACAGGTCTAACATATGGTTGAGAAATGGCACGTCTGTCACAATTTCTGACACACCGGTACCGTCTACGTTGAAGTTAAGTTTAATGTTCGTTTCATTGGTTTTACGATCAATCCCTGCGGAACGGGAGCGGTTTGCTTCAGTTGTCATGCTTACTTCCCTTCTTTCTCAAGACGAATTTGAATGGCTCTGGCGTGCGCGTCGAGTCCTTCATGCTTGGCTAACGTCATAATCGCTTCTCCATTAGCTAGCAGCGCTTCCTTGCTGTAAGAAATCACACTGGATTTCTTCAGGAAATCGTCCACATTGAGCGGCGATGAGAAGCGCGCTGTCCCATTCGTCGGCAGCACATGGTTCGGCCCGGCGAAATAATCGCCGACGGGCTCCGAGCTGTAGGCGCCGAGGAAGATGGCGCCCGCGTTCTCGATGCGGCCGAGCAGGCCGAACGGCTCTGGGACGAGCAGCTCCAGGTGCTCCGGCGCAAGCCGGTTCACTGTGGCGATGGCCTCGTCCAGGCTGTCCGCGAGCAGGATGACGCCGCGGTCGCGTATGGACGCGGCGGCGATCTCGCGCCGCGGTAGCTCTGCAAGCTGGCGAGCGACTTCGGCGCTCACAGCTTGAGCTTGCGCAAGCGAGGTCGTGACGAGGATGGCCGATGCCATCTCGTCATGCTCCGCTTGCGACAGCAAGTCGGCGGCGATGTACGCCGCATCTGCTGTATCGTCGGCGAGCACGACGATCTCACTCGGCCCGGCGATCGAGTCGATCGCGACGGCGCCGTAGACCGCGCGCTTCGCCAGCGCGACGTAGATGTTGCCCGGTCCGACAATTTTGTCGACCGGCGCAATTGTGGCTGTGCCGTAGGCGAGTGCGCCCACGGCTTGAGCCCCTCCGACCCGGTACATTTCCCGTATGCCCGCCTCAGCGGCGGCTACGAGAATGTACGGGTCGATACCCGCTTGACCGCCTGTAGAAGGCGGCGTCACCATTACAATCTCTGGAACCCCGGCTACTTGCGCGGGGATCGCATTCATCAGCACCGACGACGGGTAAGCCGCCTTGCCGCCGGGCACATACAAGCCGACGCGCTTCAGCGGGCGAACAATCTGCCCAAGCAGACTTCCGTCCGGCTGCAGATCCATCCACGAGGTGCGCATCTGCTTCTCGTGAAAGCGGCGTATATTAGCCGCCGCCTGACGCAGAGCCGCGACGAACGATTCGTCTACGCGGCTGTAAGCCTCTTGCAGCTCCGCTTCCGTGACGCGGAGCTGTTCAGGTTCGACGCGGATACCGTCGAACTGCTCACTCAACAGTGTCAGTGCCGCATCTCCATCGAGGCGCACTTGCACCAGAACCTTGCGCACCGTCTCATTCTGCTCCGGGGTGCCGTAATCCACAACCCGTGCCAAGGCGAACTCCTTGGCTGGCATCATCCGCATAAAAATTACCTCCGATCTATAATTTCATTCTCATTTGCATCCGCATTGTTCCATTTGCACTCTCATTCAATTCTCACTCCCGCATCTACCCCTAATTCACAGGTGTTACAGGAAGCACGGGCTGCAAGCGGTCGCAGAGCTGTTGAATCGCTTCGTTCTTCATCCGGTAACTGACACGATTGGCAATGAGCCTGCTTGTAATGTCAGCTATTTTCTCCATCTCCACAAGCCCGTTCTCGCGTATGGTGTTGCCTGTCTCCACCAAGTCGACAATCCGGTCAGCAAGTCGTATAAGCGGGGCCAGCTCTACGTTCCCATTCAGCTTAATGATCTCGACCTGTTGACCTTTCTCGCGAAAATACTGCGAAGCCACGTTCGGGAATTTACTGGCCACACGAGGGTTCAATACGGGTTCCCAGTCCGGCAGCCCGATAACCGAGAATCGGCAACGAGCGATCCCAAGATCCAGCAGCTCATACACGTTGCGATTCTCTTCCATCAGCACATCCTTGCCCACTACACCCAGGTCCGCCACTCCGTACTCGACATAAGTCGGTACATCCGCAGGCTTGGCAATAATGAACTCCATGCCCACATCATGCGCAGGAATGATGAACTTACGCGTATCTTCTAAATCCTCGGGAAGATGAATGCCCGCTTGTTGGAACAGTCTGCTTATATGCTTGACGATCCGTCCCTTGGGGATCGCTACTTTTAATAATTCGCCCATGGAGCGTTGCCCCTTCCTGTCTATATGAAATCAATTACGTCATCATATTGAATACCGCGGTAAGTATATTTCCCATCCCTATTTACCGCAACCTTGTCTACTTCATCAGAAGTGTCCAACTCAAGATCCTCCAGCTGCAATTCCAGCTGCTGCTCCACTTGAATCCTCATCGTCTCTACCATGACACCATCCCGAGAGCGCATTTCCCTGGCGTGATCGAGCGCTGCTTGCCTCTCGGCCGAAGCATATCGAATCAGAATCCGGTAAGGCTCTTCCAGCTTGTCATTGCCGATTACTTCCATAATCCGATTCGTCTTCAACGCAAAGCCTGTGGCCGGTGCTGGTCGATTGAACTGCTTCAACAGATTATCATACCTTCCGCCATTGCATACAGGAAACCCCAGATCGGCAGAGTATCCCTCAAAAGTCATTCCTGTGTAATAGGAAAAGTCGCCAATCATCGTTAGGTCAATCAGTACGTTCTCTCTTACGCCATAAGCTTTGAGTACATCCCATACTTCACATAAATGCTCAATAGCATCTCTCGCAGTACGCTCTTGCGTCAATTGTCGAGCCTGCTCCAAAATCTCCTCACCGCCGCGCAGACGAAGGATCCCTTCGAGCTCACCGCGCACAGATTCCGATAGATTCAACTGCCGCAGCAAAGCTCGATACCCTACATGATCACGCTGCAGAAGTCTATCCTTTAGAGCATTCTGATGTTCAATCTGGTCGCGCAGTGTTTCCTGGAACAACCCATTCAAGAAGCCTACATGACCTAGAGCGATCTTAAACTGCCTTACACCGGCAGCCTTCAAGCTCGCAATCGCCAGTGCTACTACCTCCGCATCCGCTTCTGCCGAAGCATCCCCGATTAGCTCCACACCCGTCTGGAAAAATTCCGCCTCTCGCCCCGCTTCATCCTCGAACGCCCGGAAGACATTCGAATGATACGAAAGCCGCAGAGGCAATGGATGATCCTTAAGAAGGGACGCTGCTACCCGAGCGATAGGAGCCGTCATGTCAGATCTTAGAACGACCGTCGTACCCCGTTTATCCAACAGCTTGAACAGCTTCTTGTCCGACGTAGAGCTTGCTGCTCCAACCGTATCGTAATATTCCAATGCTGGCGTAATGATCTGACGGTAGCCCCAACGCTGCATGCAATCGAGCACATTCGCCTCGATTCTTCTTAACTTGGACACCGCCTCAGGCAAATAATCTTTGACCCCGGTCGGTTTCTCGAACACTTTAGGCTTTGACAATGTATCCACCTCTTCATCCATCACTTCAATTCATCTATTTCATTTGCTCGTTCGCTTTATCGCGATAATGTGCTACCATGCTACCAAAGTAAAGATATTGGTTAGTTTACCATGCTGCGTCTATTTGCGTCAATATATAAACAGCTCCCTACCCCCATAAGAATAGAGGGGAAGAGAGCCTTCAAGAACATTAAATCCTGGATGAAATTCATTGATCCTTTGAAGCATCCCCGGCAGCTCGGATCACTCTAAGCGGATTGCCAGCAACAAAGCTGCCCGCCTCCACATTCTTGTGTACCACCGAGCCCGCCCCTACAACAGCATGATCGCCAATCGTAACACCAGGTAATACCGTCACATTTGCCCCAATCATAACGTTCGAGCCTATATGAATTTCACCCAACCGGTATTCCTTAATTAAGTATTCGTGGGTTAGCAAGGTGGAGTTGTACCCGATTATCGTATTGCGCCCCACATAAATTTTCTCCGGGAAGAATACATCCACCATTACCATTAACGCAAAAGCTGTCTGTTCGCCAACCTTTACACCAAGAATTCGGCGGTAAATCCAGTTTTTGAGCGGAAGCGAGGGGCAGTAACGCGCGAACTGAATGACAATAAAGTTTCGCACAGCCTTGAATTTGCTTACGGTTTTATACATTTGCCATAATGCGTTCGGGCCTTCTACTGGAAACCGTTCCGTTTGTCTCACATTCCTCTACCTCTTTATCCCCACAATCTCAATTAAATCACGCATGTCGTGAATCATATATGTCGGATCATATTGACGCAAATGCTCTTCACCCTTCATCGACCAAGCTACTCCCACTGATGCTACTCCTGCAGCACGTGCAGCCAGAATGTCATATTGGCTGTCGCCAACCATCAGTGCTTGCTCAGCAGGGATCTGAAGCCGGTCCAAGGCTAGCCGTACCATTGCCGGGTCGGGCTTGCCTTGAGGCACGTCATCCACCGTAACTATTGTGTCCATGAACTTGTCCAATCCGCAAAGCTTAAGTCCCATCACAGTCGTGATTTGCATCTTGTTCGTCACGACACCCATCTTGATGCCGGCTGCTTGCAGCTGCTCCAGAACTTCTCGAACGTAAGGGAACTCTTTTACCATCTCATCATGCTTTTCCAAATTGAACTTCCGGTATTTCACAATTAAATCATCTACCTGCTCAAGTCCGGTAAAAAACTTAATCTGTTCAATCAAGGAATAACCCATATGCGGAATAATATCTTCCCGTGTGAATATTTTCTCCGATAGGCCTTCCAGCGTATGCAGGAATGAGTTAATAATCAGTTCGTTCGTATCCACAATCGTTCCATCCAAATCAAAAAGCACAGTCGTGATCATCCTGCTGAATCTCCTTACTGCTTCATATTATATGCCTTCACCAGTATTTACAGTCACTGCTTTGGTTGAACGGATCGGGTCGGAGTACTTCTCTGCTGCCCAACCTTTACGCCTGCGCACTATGATCAGTATGATAGCCGCAATTATGATAAGGATAGCTAACAAGGAGGAGATTCTCACGTTTCCATATTCCATATTGCCCGGCTCGAATATTGCGGTCATTGGGAGCCATAGCCCGTCCACAATGGCTCTAAGCCATTCAGGCGCTGTAATAGCAAGACTGTCTGTTCTAATTCCTTCAATAAAGAATCTTCCAATCGAATACCAGATGAAGTAGCTGAAGAACAATTCACCCGCTCTTAAGAAGCTTTGTCTTCTTAGAACGAACAATAGCCCTAACCCTACTAGATTCCATAATGACTCGTATAAAAAGGTTGGGTGGTAGAATACACCGTCTATATACATTTGATCTATGATGAAATTGGGCAAATGCAAAGTGTCGCGAAGGAAGGATTCTTCTACTGGACCTCCATGCGCCTCTTGATTGACGAAATTGCCCCAACGTCCAATCATTTGGCCTACGATGAGCGAAGGTGCTGCAATGTCAGCGATTCGCCAGAAATTATACCCTCTTCGCCGAACGAAAATAACTGCCCCGATAATGGCCCCGATCAGGGCACCATATATAGCAATCCCGCCGTTCCATATGGCGAAGACGTCCCACAAGTTGTTCTTATAGGCATCCCACTTGAATGCTACATAATAAATTCTCGCCCCTATTATTGCGGATGGAACCCCAATTAATAGCAGGTCCATGAAAAATTCAGGAATGATCCCGAATCTTTTCCCTTCTTGAATCGCCAGCATTAGTCCAACCAACGCAGCTGATCCAAGAATAATCCCATACCAATGAACGGGTATAGGGCCAAGCGAAAACGCAACTGGATTCAACAAGAAATGCATGCATGCAACTCCCTTTCCATGTCCATTACAGGAATCAATCTCCGTCGTCAATATCTCCTGCCAAAGTTTCGGTTAGCTTGTTCGTGAATTGCAAAGCAGCGTTATACCCCATCCGTTTCAGACGGAAATTCATCGCCGCTACCTCCAGAATAACCGCTAAGTTCCGTCCCGGCCGAACCGGAACCGTTAATGTCTCTTCATCGAGCCCTAACCGATCATACTCCTTGTCCTGCTGCCAAGTTTCCAGTCGGATGACCAATGTAATCTTCTTCACATTGCGGATTGCTCCTGCTCCGAACAAAGTCATCACGTTAATAATCCCGACTCCGCGAATTTCTAGCAAATGTTTAATTAGCTCTGGAGCATTTCCCACAAGAATGTTGTCAGCCACTTGCTTAATCTCAACAGCATCATCAGCAATTAGGCGATGTCCGCGTTTGACAAGCTCCAGCGCGGTTTCGCTCTTCCCGATTCCGCTTGTACCTGTAATCAACATACCGATTCCGTACACATCAACTAGTACACCATGAATCGTAGTAGTGGGGGCCAACCTATTCTCCAAAAAGCCGGTAATCCGGCTGACTAAGGTTGTTGTAGCCATCATGGAGCGCACTACTGGCATAGAGTGCTTTTCTGCTTCCTCCAATAATTCACTTGGAGCCGTCATTCCCCGTGTAATACAGAAGCAAGGTGTTTCTGCCTCCGAACACATACGTTGCATCCGGTCTCTGCGCTCTTCAGCAGTCAGCGTTTCGAAAAACGTAAGCTCGGTTCTCCCAAGGATTTGCACCCGTTCTCTCGGATGATAGGCGAAATACCCAGCCATCTCAAGACCCGGACGATATAATTCTGCTACTTGGATCAAACGGCTTAGTCCTGCTTCTCCGGCAAGCACTTCCAGTTGAAAAGCCTGCACGAGATCAGAAACCTTCGTCTTCTTCCCCATCTTGATGTCCCCCAATTCATTTCCATATTCCCATCGTAACGAAATTAGTTGTGTAAAGCAACCCAGCTCCCCACAAAGTGCAGCTTAGTTCCTGAAGTGTACAGGGGCGAAGCCCGGTTGCCTGGAACTAGTTATCTCCAAAAATATAGCTGAACCAATTACTAGACTACCCAAGATTAACGCAAAAAGGGTCAGCGCTTTGCTGACCCTCCTGTATTCCTGATTAGCTCAAGAAAATGTTCTTCTCAGTTTCTTTATCGAAGAGGTGAACTTTGTTCATATCGAATGCCAGCTTCACGCTCATACCATCCTTGAATGGTGTACGGGAGTTAAGACGAGCCACAACAGGGTTCGGTCCGATACCGTTCAAGTATAGCTGCATTTCGTGGCCAAGATTCTCTACTACTTCAATGTTACCATTTACGATGCTGTTTGGGGATCCATCCAAGAAGATCGGCTCATCATGAATATCTTCAGGACGAACGCCGAACATTACTTCTTTGCCTACGTAACCTTTTTCTTTCAACAACTGTGCTTTGCCATCAGGCATTACAACATCTACACCAGTAGCTTTGAAGCGAACTTTTCCATCGGATTCAGTCAAGCTTCCTGTGATCAAGTTCATGGAAGGCGATCCAATGAAAGTAGCAACGTACATATTAACTGGGAAGTTGTAGATCTCTTCTGGAGTAGCCGCTTGTTGAATGATCCCTTGGTGCATAACAACGATACGATCGCCCATTGTCATAGCTTCTGTTTGGTCATGCGTTACATAAATAACAGTAGTTTCAAGACGCTTGTGCAGCTTGTTGATCTCTGCGCGCATTTGTACGCGAAGTTTCGCGTCCAAGTTGGAAAGTGGCTCATCCATCAAGAATACTTGTGGATCCCGTACGATAGCGCGTCCCAATGCCACACGTTGACGTTGACCACCGGAAAGAGCTTTTGGCTTACGATCAAGCAATACTTCGATATCAAGAATCTTAGCCGCTTGACGAACACGGGCATCGATTTCAGCTTTCTTAAACTTACGCAATTTCAGACCAAATGCCATGTTCTGATACACATTCATGTGTGGATAAAGAGCGTAGGATTGGAATACCATCGCGATGTCGCGGTCTTTTGGTGCTACATCGTTCACAAGGCGGTCGCCGATATAGAGTTCGCCGGAAGTAATTTCTTCCAAACCAGCGATCATTCGAAGTGTAGTGGATTTACCGCAACCGGATGCACCAACAAGCACTAAGAACTCCTTATCTTTAATATCAAGGTTGAAATCTTTTACTGTATCTTCAGCAGCACCTGGATATTTCTTCACGACGTGAGATAAGCGTACACCTGCCATGTTAATTCCCCCTAAAATTATAAATTAATCATAGACTTATATTAACCTACCTCTTCACCCATGACTATGCACATTGCTTACAAAAAAATCACTTTCTTTTCGTCACTTTGTACAATAGTAATGCAATATGCACTAATACAGCTTGCCGGAAGTTCCGAACCTCTAGTCCAGTTTCCTGTTTAAACTTATCAAGTCTGTATAATAATGTATTTCGATGAATGAAAAGACGCTTTGCGGTCTCGCTAACATTACAATCAAGAGCCAAAAATTGCTCAAGCGTAGTCAGCATTTCCACATCCAACAAAGCATCCATACGCTTCAACACACGCTCTACAAACTCAGTCTTTTCCTCTTCCGGAATCCAATGAAGCAATTTCTCTAACTGCAGCTTCCAAGGGAGATGAATGTAATCCGTCATATGATAGGTTTGGCCGAGTGTTATGGCTTCTCTCAGCCTCACAACGGTCTGTAAGGTAGATTTGGATGGCCGGATAGGATAGGACACAGAGAGGTGGCATTCCCCGATCCACTCACTAGCAAGCATCTCATGCAAGCCTTCGCACAAAGATTCGAGTGAATCCTCTAGCACTTCTTCCTCTCCATCCCCTTTACTAACATCGCTCCCTGCTTGCAGCAACGATTCCGGCACAAGGATAAGCCACTCCTTATCCAGTAGGGGCAAAAGAACAACGTCTCCCTCGAAGAAAGACTCTAGCAGTCTTTTCAACTCCATGTAGCTGGTTTTACGTTGATCTGAATAATCGCCATATAACAAAATTGGAATCTTGGTTGTGTAAAAGGGAAACAGCGAAGAAACCGTTTCGGGCATTTCGCCTTCTGTATGACCCGCCTCGAGCTCTTGCACAATCCAACTGCGAATGGCTCCAGCCTTGCGTTCATCATCGGAAACGGGTGATAACGATTGCAATTTCTCCTGCGAACGATACGCTTCGAGCGTCAATTCGACCAATTGCTGCTCCGACGGAGTGAGTAGAGGCTCGTCCACGGCAAATGCATGGATGTAAGAGGCTTCTTTATATAACCAAAAATATCGGGTATGCTCATGTACAAAACTTTTAGAGTTAGCAGTGGGACTATTCGCGGCCTTCCGGTTCCATTCGACTGATGACATTTGTTGAAGTCTAACCGCTGTGTTCAGAATTACCTCAAGCTGTTGTTTGATTAGATCCCAGTTGGTCACATTCATCCCTCCGTTGTCGTCTACTTTCCATCATACACATTTTAGGAAAAGATGAAAACCATTATAAGTGCAGAGTTAGTTTCCCCAGACAGCGATCATTCATCCGATCAGGAGATCAGCATGGATATGCAAAAAAACCTCTATCCCGTGAGGATAAAGGTTTGATGATCGGGTTGATGAAAATGGTGAGCCATGTAGGACTCGAACCTACGACACCCTGATTAAAAGTCAGGTGCTCTACCAACTGAGCTAA
>FWWL01001433.1_pt1 | contig 57023 bp, 56 predicted proteins | sample 2228331 | NCBI WGS metagenome assembly FWWL01 (sample SAMEA103939775, study PRJEB20133) | metagenome
GCATGACCTTGCCGACAGAGCCGATCGCATCGCCTCAGCGGCCGACCGTGTAAACTTCCCGTCTCCGGTCACTGCCTACTGGGATGAGGTGACCCCATGCCTTACCCATCCCTTGGCGGTGGTCGCCCGGCCCCATATCGTGCCTGTGCCGTCGGATCCCTCCAAGCTGATTGAGCTGAATGAACGGATCCAAGAAGCGGCAGCTCGGGACCTGGTGGGGGACTGGGCCGCGAGCCTAGGCCAAAATCCTGACAGACTTAAAGGCCTCTACTTCCGCCTGTGGAGACTGCTATACGAGGAGACGTCTCGCAGGATGGAGCTGGGTCCTTGGCTGAAGCTGTTGCCGGCCGACACCCGCCAGCCCGACCACACCCTTGAACAACATCTTTCGGTGACTGCGGCGCTGGCCGACGCCCTACCCCATCCAGCGGTCCTGATCCTCTCCATAGGACCCGTACAGTCCTTCATATCTGCCTCAAGGCGCACCCAGGACCTCTGGATGGCCAGCTGGCTTCTTTCTTACCTTTCCTGGTCGGCCATGGAACCCCTGGTCGACAATTGGGGTCCCGATGTAATCCTCTATCCGTCGCTTTATGGCCAACCCCTGGCAGATCACTGGCTCAGCGGAAAGCATGGCGGCCTCCCTAGACCTAGCAAAGATGCCCTAGCTCGGCCCACTCTCCCCAACAAGTTCGTAGCTCTACTACCTGCCTCAGAGGCTGAAGAAGGCGCGAAAAAGGCGGAGGAGGCTGTGCGCACCCGCTGGCTGCAACTAGCAACCAAGGTCCTCGACAGGCTCCGCAGCGAGGAGATACTGCCAAGTTATGGGGAAACAGAGCCGCTGTGGAAAGACCAGTTGGCGCGACTGCTCGAGGTCTACTGGGTGGTGTTGCCCTGGCCGGGGTACGACCGGCAACCCGGAAGCGCCCAGGCCGAGGCTGTCCGCAAGCTTTACCTGGAGCTGCTACAACCGCCCTCTGATTGGCAGTGGGATCAAGCCTACCAGGCACTGACCAAGAGCGGACAGTACGAAACCAACTGGGGTACAGCTTACAGTCTCCTGTACGATTTGGCGGATAGGGCCTTCGGAAGCCGCAAAGCCGTTCGGCAATTCCAGCAGGCCGAGGAGGTTGGCGAGAAATGCACGGTTTGCGGCCAGCGAGCCGCCATCCGGTCATCTGATCATGACGCCAGGAGCTTCTGGGCTCAGACCGCCAACAACCTGCGACGCCGCAACCGCTTCGACATAAAGCCCGATGGCGACGAGAGGCTGTGCGCCGTATGTGCCGTAAAGCGGTTCGTCCAAAGGGAGGTCCTCAGAGAGGAAGAGGGTTTCGGCCTCGAAGGCAACTTTCCTTCGACCGGCGAGGTCGCCGCTGCCCCCTTTAAGAAGCGGATCATCGAGCTATTGATCCAGGACGATTCGCGGATCGGCAAGCCCCTGGAAGCCTTCCTGGACAGGGCAAAGGCCCTTTCTGGCTCCGTAGCCATCGGTGCAATCCCCTATCTGGAAAAGCTCGCGAGATCCCTCCCTGAGAGACCAGGTGACCTGGCCAGAAAACTGTTGGGCCTCGAGGGAGAATACCTCTTCGATGAGAGCTGGACCCTCAAGCGACTGGGAGAGAGGTGGCCGGACGTTAGCGAGGACGATGCCAAAGCCGGCCGGGCCGCCCTGGCCGAGCTGTACAGGGCAGCCGGGATGAAGCCCACGCGCTATCTTGCACTCCTGTACATGGATGGGGACCACATGGGCCGCTGGCTGAGCGGCTCCCATGAGGGGCTTGCGTCCTTCGGGTCTATCCTCCACCCGGAGGTGCGCGACAACCTGAGAGGCAACCTGAGTTGGCAACCCTTACTCGAACAGCGCCGGCTTATCACTCCGGCACTGCACGCGGCCATCTCTCACGCGCTGGCGCACTTCTCCCTTCGGCTGGTGCCCTTCATAGTTGAAGAGCGGTACCCAGGCCGGATCGTATACGCCGGAGGAGACGACGTACTGGCCTTGGTCCCTATGGTATATGCCTTTCCTGTGGCCCGGGAGCTGAGGGCGGCCTTCAGCGGGAACGTACGGTGCCGAGGAAAAGACCTCCAGGTCTGCCTCGACGACGAACAGGTCACCGGATACTTGGAGCTCGACGGCGACGTGCTGCTAACCATGGGTCCCTCCGCCACAGCTTCCGTAGGACTGGCCTTTGCCCATCAGATTCAACCGATGGACCTCATGATACAAGCCGTTCGCAGGGCCGAGAAGGCTGCTAAGCGTGTTTACGGGCGAAACGCTTTGGTCGTCGAGGTCCTGAAGCGATCGGGCGAGACCCTTAGGGTGGGCACGAAGTGGGCTTACGACGGCACCAAGGACGCCATGGCCCTCATCATCAAAGTTTTGGACAGCCTCAATATGGACAAAATCAGCTCCAAATGGCCTTACGCGGTGGATGCCGAAGCCTATACCCTTCAGGGCCTTCCCAAGGACGCCCAGAGGGCAGAAATGCGGCGACTCCTTCGCCGCCATGCGGGAGAGAATATTTCCCAGGAAGAACGGGAGCGGCAATCGGAGGAGCTCTCAGGAGAGCTCGTCCAATGGGCGGAAGAGATGTCTCGAACACAAGGAGTGGAAGACGGTTTTTTGGAGATGGCCAGGTGGCTCTTAACCTGCGCCTTCGTTGCGCGTGGTACTGAGACATGAGCTTCGCTCTGATCCTTCAGCCCCATGATGTAGTGCTCTTCAGGGACGGTAAGCCCTTCAGCGCCGGCGTGGACAGTCGGGCCAGAAGCATCTTTCCCCCTTCTCCCTTCACTGTTCAGGGTGCCATACGCTCTCGCGTCCTCTTTTCTTCGGCGGTCGACCCTGCTGACTTCGCCACCTCATCCACGGATCCGGCGGTAGCTGAGCTGCGGGACCTTATAGGGGGCCCTCGGGGAGGGTACGGGAAGCTTCTGCTGCGCGGCCCCTTTTTGGCAAAACGCAGGGACGGCCAATGGACCCGCTACTTCTCCGCCCCGGCCGACATCGCCGTCGCGGGCGGCGTAAGCCGATTCCTCCGGCCACTAAAGGATCCCATCTGGCAGACCAACCTGCCGGACGACCTGGTCCCCCCTTGGATTAGGGGGACAGAGCATGGCGAGGAAGCACAGGGATGGATCAGCGAGGACGACCTGGTTGCATACTTAAAGGGAAGCCCGCCTCCCAAAGACCGGCTCCTGGGAGAGGAAAACTTCGTCCTCCCAGAGCCTCGTGTTGGCATCGTCCTGGACGACGAGGTCGGGGCAGCCCGTGAGGGATACCTCTACTTGGCCGAGTTTCTGCGAGTCCGGGAGGACACGGCGTTCTGGGTGGAGGTCGAAGGTGTGGATCCCAAAATGCTTGGCCCGGCAGAAGGCTTCTTGCAACTCGGAGGGAAGTCTCGTGTCGCACGGTACGAGCGGGTCGAAGCACGGCCCCTGCCCAGGGTATTCAGCCACTTGCCGAAGCGTTTCAAGGTAATCCTCCTGTCCCCGGCGTGGTTTAGCGAAGGCTGGAAGTCTATGCACTGGAGCCGCTTTTTCAGCACGCCGGTAAAGCTCGTATGTGCAGTAATTCCGCGCTATCAGAGCCTCGGCGGAGCTTACATCGACGATGAGAACCGAAGGAGAGCTTTCCACAAGCCCATGTACCGCTTCGTACCGCCTGGCAGCGTGTTCTTCTTCGAAAGATCCGAAGGGGACGCCAGAGCTCTGGAGAGCCTTGGACCCTTCTCCGAAGCACCTAGCGGCAACGACCTGGGTAGGATCGGGTTCGGATGCGCTGCGATCGGCGAATGGGACTACGCGTGAAAGGGGGATATAGTACCCATGTTTGACAAGGCTTCCATCCTATTTCTCTACGTGGAAACACCGCTGCATGCTGGCAGCGGCACCAGCCTGGGCATCGTCGACCTGCCCATCCAGCGGGAGCGATCGACAGACTACCCAATGGTCCAGGCCTCCGGCATCAAAGGCTGCCTGCGTGACGAGGTGACAGGCCACGTGGGCTGGTGTCATGACCCAAGTTGTGCTCTGGCACCCCACGACGAGTGGGACAGAAAGGTGAAAATCGTCTTTGGACCAGACACGCAGGCAGCCAGCGACCACGCCGGCGCTATAGCCGTGGGAGACGCCAGAATCCTGCTCTTCCCTGTACGATCCCTCTCGGGAGTGTTCGCCTGGACGACCAGCAGACACGTGCTGGCACGCTTCTACAGAGACGCAGCAACGGCCGGCTTGGACCCCGACTGGACACCAGAAGGACCTGCTGGGCAGGCGGACGCCCTCGTGGCCCACGACTGCCACTTGGTTACCCGAGACCGGTTGGTTTTGGAAGAGTTCGCCTTCGGCGCCGTCAGAGACCAAGGCTCCTCCGTAGAGAGGATCGCAAAGTGGCTTGTGGAAAACGCCTTGCCTGAAGGTACCGAGTATCAGTACTGGCGGGAACAGCTTCCCTCTCGCCTAGTCATCTTGCCGGACGACGCCTTTAGGGACTTCGTCCGATTTTCCACCGAGGTCACCAGCCGCATCCGACTGGACGATGAGACAAAGACGGTAGTTGAACGCGCACTGTGGACCGAGGAGCACCTGCCCTCGGATGCACTTCTCTATTGCACCCTCTTTGCCAGCAGACCGAGAGTGAAGGATGCCCCGCAGGGGCTACGTGACGCCTCCAGCATCATGTCGTTCATTAAAAGCTGTGTTGAAGGCAGGCGCCTTCAGTTGGGCGGAGACAGCACCGTCGGCCGTGGGCTAGTGAAGGTCCGAATGCCGTCCGTCCCGAGATCTCGCTGAGGACGCGGTGGCTAGACAGCGTGCCGTTCAAGATCCCTTGAAGCGTAGCTGAGGAATAGGGGTGAGCACCATGCCGAGCCTCCAACAAACTCTCGATCAACAGCGAGCCTCCCAGGCGTGGGAGGACATTCAGAGCGTTAAGCATGAGCCCGATGTTAGGAAGAAATATGGCAGCCTGGCCCGCAAGGTGCCTATGCTAGTGCTCGTCAACGGACTTGGCCAGACCCTCGCCTTCCTTCGGGCGAAAGGTAACCCAAAGAACGGGAAGGAGTACGACTTGCTCTACGAGCACCTGTCGAAGTGGACCATGTCGCAGCTGGCTCCTGAAAAGGACTCCGAGACTCTTCTGGCTTGGGTCATGAAGGAGAACAGTGCGGCTTACAGGAGAGCCACTGCAGAAACCCTCGCCTACCTAGCCTGGCTCAAGCGCTTCGCCGAGGCTGAACTGCCCGTCGAGGATGGTAGGTAAGCCATGTCTACCCGTAAGAGACCCGGTAAGAATCCCGAGAGTGGGGCACCAAAGAAAGGTTCACGTGGTCCGGGGAAGAAGAAGACCGAAATCTTTCCTCTCCCCACCGACGTGACCGAGCTGGGGTCTGACCTAGCTAAGTGTGACAACCGGGGTCTTGCCCTGGACCATTTCCTTCCATGGTGGCGGTTAGAAGACAACGAGCTTATGCGTAGCCAGCGTGCCGACCATAGGGAGGGCATCGTAGGTGGATTCGACAGAGAACCCATCCGTTCTACTATCTCCGCATACGCCACTCGATGGGAAGCGGCACTAGAAGAGTACCGTGCCAAAGGCTATTCAGTTAGTAAAGTCCGCCTCGCTGCGGCGAGCCGAGTGGTTGTAGGCCTCGGCTCGGAGAGCGTGCTTGAGACCGGCATCCGACTCCATCACCTCTACGGCTTCCCCATCGTACCCGGCAGTGCTCTGAAGGGGCTGGCTAGGTCCTACGCCCTATGGCAGGTAGCGAAGGCTCTGAGCATAGCTGCCGTGCCAGCTGGCGAGGCTTCGACCCGCGCCAAGGACCACAAGAAAACTCCCCTGCAACTCCTGGAGGACTACATCGAGGCTACCGATGAGAAGCAAGCCCAAACTGCCCTTGAGAAACTGAAAGCGACAGCCCTTCCCCACCCGGTAGACTTGTCAGGTTTGGACGAAAAAGCCAGGTGCCTTCGAAGAATCTTCGGGACCACCGCCATGGCAGGTGAGGTGATCTTCTTCGATGCTGTACCCGCAGATCCGTCGGGGCTTAAGCTTGATCTGGACATAATGAACCCCCACTACGGACCCTATTACCAGGGCAAGGAGCCTCCAGCTGATTACCACAGTCCGGTGCCTGTGTTTTTCCTGGCTATAGCTCCAGGCAGTGAGTTCCTCTTCGGCGTAGCTGGACGTAGCGACGATGTAGCCCAGGAGGCCATGTCCTGGCTTCAAAAGGCCCTCGTGGAGATGGGCGTGGGAGCCAAGACCAGTGCTGGTTACGGCCTCTGGCAAGAACCTTCGGCAGCCGGAAGCACAGTGGAACCCCCGGCTGTTTCCAAAGTGGAGCCAGGCAAAGGAGGGGAAATTCCTTCGTCGTCAGAGGGACGTATCCCTCCCGTAGTGGACCGAGCTCCTCGGATAGGCGACATCGTTCCTGCCCAGGTAATAGACAACTCCCAGAAGCCGATAAAGGTGCGCCTGCTGGTCAAGGGCTACGAAGATGCACCGGTCGACTGCACAGGGGTCGACAATCTATCTTCCTTCCCCAACAGCACGTATGTGGAAGTAGCCATCGCCAACGTGGATTCTGGCAGCGGCCGGGTCAGGCAGGTGAGAATGCTGAGGATATGGCGGGGATGACGGCCCTGCTCACCTTTCTGGGCACCGGTGTCTACGACACCGTTACCTACGTCTGGAAGGATGCCGATGGCGAACGGCTATGCCGAACCCATCTCTTCCCCGAGGCGGCCGCGAGAATCTTCAACCCAGACAGGCTGGTGGTCCTTCTGACCTCCAAGGCCAGGGAGTTCAGGGCACCCAAAGGCACCAGGTGCCCGCAATGCGGTCAGGTGCTTCCAGAGCCTCGCGAGGAAAAGACCTACCTCGAGATCCTGCGCCAGAGATTAGGCAAGACCTTGTGGATCGACGAAGTTTCCATTCCCGATGGCAGTGACGAGAAGGAGCTCTGGGAAATCTTTGAAAAGTGCTCCCAAGCGGTGGCCGAGGGCGAAGAAGTGATTCTCGACATCACCCACGCCTTCCGGTCGTTGCCCCTCGTTGTGTTCGCTGCTGCCGCTTACCTGCGAAGGACCAAGAAAGTCAATCTGCGACATATCATTTATGGCGCCTACGAGGCACGCAGTAGCTCGGAGACAGGCGATCGTGCCCCCGTATTCGACATGACCCCCCTGTTGGAGTTGGTCGACTGGCTCAGCGAGGCAGACTTCTTCCTGCGTCGAGGAGATGCCAGTCTACTGGGACAGCGCCTCAGAAAGATACAGCATGCAGCTTGGAAAGCCGGGGCTGGCAACGATTTGCCCAAGGAGCTGCAGAAGCTGGGCAGGATCCTCGAGAGCCTCTCCAAGGCGCTTCACTTCGCCCGCCCACTGGAGGCCATGCGGAGCGCCCGAGGCCTGGCATCGAAACTTGCCGGGGTGGGACACGAGGTCGACCGCTGGGCAAAGCCCTTTGGGGCGGTCCTCGAGCAACTGCGCTCCGAGGCCGAGCGAATAGCCCACGACGATCCACAGAGACTGGACCAAGAGAACCTGCGCAAACAGCTCCAGCTCATCCATTATCTCGTGGACAAAGGCTTGTATACCCAGGCATCCCTCTTGGCGCGAGAATGGCTCATCAGTTGGCTGGCCCTAACTGTGGGGCAGGGCGACTGGCTGGACGAGAAATATCGTTCGAACGCGCTGGAGCAGGAGTTCAACGAGGCAGCCTCACACAAGCACCAGAAACCGGCGCATCCTTCCCCAGAAGAGGTGCACCCAGAGGCCTTTGAAAGGCCAGCGGGATGGGAAAAGGCCGTAAGGCTGTGGATCGATCTGAGCCAGCTGCGCAACGACCTAGCCCACTGCGGCATGCGGAAGTCCCCAGTAGCTTCAGAAAAGCTAGTCGACGGAATCAGGAATATCGCCGCGTCCCTGGATCAGCTGATGGGAAATGCACCGGCCCGCGCCCTAGAGGGCGGACGGGTCTTTATCGACCTTCAGGAGCTCTACGGGGACACGGCCAAGCTGGAGGAACTAAACCTCTATCTGGACAGGGCAAAAGAGCAGGCCGGCGAAGGCAGAGATGTGGTCATCACCGGCCATGCACCCATCTGGCTCTACCTCGCCGTGGCCCACGCCCTCCACGGCAAGGCACGTCGGCTCTGGTACAGATCGCCCGTCACCGACGAGGTTCTGATCTTCGACCATTCCTCGGAGTAAGTCCACATGGGCCACGCCCCTCGACCCCTGGGCACGGCCGATCCCACCAGGTTCAGGCGTGATCCAAATCGGCAAAGGACCTCGGCAGGACCCCCGGCGAACCAGGGCCGGGATATGGGCGCCCCTGCTCCGACGGCCGCGCCTTCCTACAGCAACGCCCTTACCGGGGGAGAGCATCGAGGCTCTTTAGGTAGCAACATGGCAGGGATGTTTGCAAATGGTGTAGCGCGATCCGGCTTAGACCACTCTGGCACATCGCTCTAACCTGCCATCCCGCGTCGAAGCCAAGCAGGGCGCCTCCCCATTGCCAGGCCCCAACCTGAGGCCACATTCCCCCATGGGCTCGGATTCTGTGCCGCAAGTCTTAAGAGGCCCTATGCCTCGAACTTGAGCGCTACACAGGCTCCGCGGTGATCCGAACGAGCACCGACGTGGGCACCTGAAGTGCATCCGGTGCAAGTGGCGCTAGCGCAGGGGCAACCGCAAGGACTGCCGCATCTGGCAGCAACCTGCCGGCAAGAGCTGGGCCAGCCCCGAACTACTCGCCGGCCTCGAGCGGTCGCCACGAACCGAAACAGTCGCCGGTCAAGTGCGTGGATCGGATCCACACCGTCGGACTGTCCCTCTGAAGGCACCAAAACCGAACGCCCTGCCAACTGCCGTTCCCTCCACTTCAAGGGGCCCAGGCTAGGAGCTAGCAAACACGTCACCTGCCAAGGGGCAACCTAACCGTAAGGGCTCGTTCCTTACGGCCGACCTAGCCTCCGGATCAGCAGCCGCCTGAGGGCTGCCGGCCTTCCACCATTGCCAGCGGCCTTCAGTCACCCACTCGTAACGCGCATAACCGCTATGATTTCTCCCGCGCTGAAGTGCAACGCCTGATGCCGGTGTCTAAGGGGAAGAAGCGGCACCTGACCGATGACCCAGCCCACAAGAACGTCCTCCTGCCACCCTGGAAGGCCATCGGGCCTGTCGGCACACCTCGCATCAGCATATTGGCAACGGCGGCAGTGTCTCGAACCAACAAGGAGGGAAAGGATTATGCCAGATATACTTCAAAGAAGTTTTCCTCCAGCAGTTCAAGCGAAGGTAGAGGCCGGGCAAGGCCGGGGCCCTACTAGGCGCGCAATCCGTCCTCCGATGGTGGATACCGCCGACAAAACGTCCAACACCACGAGGACCATCCGCAGGCTTCCACCAGACATCCCATTTCACCATGCCCCTTTCAGGCCACCAAAGGGGCCCAGCCGGTGAATGGCCCCGGCCGAACAGATCCGGAAGTAACAACGCGGCTACCATGAGGACCAGGTCGACCACGCCTCTCGTTCCGCCCTGTTCCACAATGTGCTGGAGCTGCTCGTACCAGAATGCACAAAGGCGGCAATCATCCCCACCACGGGGGCAACCTTGAGGGGTTGCCACCATCCAGGCCCGAGGGGGCGACAGCAACCGTCACGGCCGCGCCCGGCAACGGGAGCCCGGCGCCGATGGGAAGCATCATTGACAGCGTTTTAAAAGCCAGGCCAGCGCGCATATTTCCAGGAAGCCACGACCTGCCACCCCAAACCCTTGAGCGTGTCCGGTACAAAGAATTCAAAGGCATAGATACGCTGTTGCAGACTAACACAGAGCCGATCAGGTATCTAGCTAAAGGCAGTACCAACCGACGTTCCCCCACGGCAGGCCGAAGCCGCGCTCCATAAAGCCATCCCGTCAGCCTCTCAGTCCAAGCGCTGGGAGGCTGGTCATTCGGCGGCCACCAGCGATGACGCACCACGCTACGAGAAAGGAGCCAAGGTCCAAGGGGCACATCCGAGGCTTTGTCCTCCATACAGCACTCTATGCCGTGGCTCCATCGCTCGGCATTCGCCCCGCCCTACACGCTCGACCTCCCCTCAAGGCGCTTCACCGTGGCAGGCCTACAGCCGGGGGCGAGCCTGACACACCATTTCGCCCTAACCAAGACTAACAGGGCCAGCCTTCCCCCTAGACCTTCAACCCTGCCTCTTCCACGTGTTTACGCTTGCGCCAAAAGGGTGCGTCGCAGGCCGGCACCGCCCTGCCCCGGGAAACCGGACAGCGATGGCCAAGGGCCACTCCCGAAGCCACGGCACACCGGGAGCCCATCCGGACGGAGTTATAATTTATCGCAATGAAAAGCATAAGGCACACTTGAGGAGTGCCCGTGGACGACAGGGAGAAGATACGGCTGACGGAGCTCGCTTCCTGCGCCGGCTGAGCGGCCAAGCTCGGTCCCTCGGACCTGGCGCAGGTGCTGCGCCCCCTCCGAAAGTTTACCCATCCTGACCTGCTGGTGGGTCTCCAGTGGGGAGACGACGCGGCAGTCTACCGACTGGACGGCGAACGGGCCCTCATTGCTACCGTCGACTTCTTCCCGCCCATCGTCGACGATCCCTACACTTACGGCGCCGTGGCCGCAGCCAATTCCATGAGCGACATCTATGCTATGGGAGGCCAGCTCCTCTTTGCCCTCAATGTCACGGCCTTCCCCGATACACTGCCCCGTTCGATCCTCTCTGCCATCCTTCAGGGAGGGGCAGACAAGGTCGCTGAGGCGGGCGGCATCGTCGCCGGCGGACACACCGTCACGGACAGGGAGCCCAAGTACGGCCTCTGCGTTATAGGCACAGCCCATCCCGACCGCCTGATGACGAAGGCCGCTGCCAGGCCTGGGGACATCCTCGTGCTTACTAAACCCCTGGGCACCGGCGCCATTACCACGGCCCTCAAGGCCCAAACCGTGGAGCCCAGCCACCTCCACGCTGCGGTGGAATCCATGCTGATGCTCAACCGAAGGCCCTCGGAGATCTTGGTAGCGCTAGGCGTCCGGGCCTGCACCGACGTCACCGGCTACGGCCTCCTGGGGCACGGCCTGGAGATGGCCGAAGCTTCGGGCGTCGGCCTGGAGATCGATGCCCGCCAGGTGCCGTTGCTCGAGGGAGCTTACGGGTACGCCGAAAGGGGGATCCTGCCGGGGGGAGCCTGGCGTAACCGCGACCACCTCCTCCCCCCCGAAACTGAGCCCAAACTCCGCTACCCTCCGGATCTGCCCGAGCCGATCCTGCATCTTCTGTACGACCCCGAGACCTCGGGAGGCCTGCTCGCGGCGGTGCCCGAGAAGGCCTTTCCCGAGCTCGAAGCCCGTTTCCGCGCCGAAGGCTTGCCCATCTGGACCATCGGGAAGGTCGTCGAGGGCAGCGGCATAGCCGTGAAGTACTAGCTTCTTTACACAGGATGGGGAGGGGAACGCCGTTGTCCCCCTCCCCAGACGTGGGACAGGGAGAAGGGCAGGATCAGGCTCGAGAGCCGGCCTCCCTCCGCCCAAGCGCTGCCCTGACCCTCTCGGGCTTAGCTGGGATGCCCGTCACCCGGGCACCCACAGCATCGTATATGGCGTTACATATCGCAGCCGCCATGGGTATCAGGCCTGCCTCAGACACCCCCTTCGCGCCATAGGGCCCCAGAGGGTCTCCATCCTCGATCAGTATCACCTCAAACTCGGGGCACTGCTCTATGGTCGGCACCCTAACCTTCCCGAAGGTGTCCGTGAGCACATAGCCTCCCTCTACCTTGAACTCCTCGGTGAGAGCATAGCCCATTCCCTGGAGCGCGGCGCCTATAATCTGCCCCTCGACACCCCTGGGGTTTATGGCCTTGCCGACGTCGTGCACCGATATTACCTTGACTACGCGTACCTTGCCCGTGGCCTCATCTACCTCCACCACAGCTACCTGGGTGGCGTAGGTGTAGTTGAAATGGAAGAAAGAGTGGGCAGGATCCACGTTGGGTATGCCCCTGTCGGCCAGGGCGGGATCGGGCAGGTGGTCGGTCTTGGGTGCGGCAAAGACGTACTCGGCCTTCAGCTCCTTTCCCTCCGTAACGCTCAGCCTGGCCAACATGTCCAGCGTGAGCAACCTCTCCCCGCCACCCGTGAGGAACTCGCCGTTGCGGTAGATTATCTGGTCCGGAGGGAGCCCCATGCGTTCCGCCACCTCAAGACGGGCCTGGCGCTCTATCTCGTCCAGACAGCCCAATACCGCCTTCCCCACGAGCATGGTCATCCGGGACGCACACGTGGACCCAGCGCTCGGCGTGTTGCAGGTGTCAGGCGGCATTACATCCACCAGTTCCAGCGGCACCCCGAAGCGTTGGCTGGCCATGACGGCCAGAACTGTCTCGTGCCCCTGGCCTATCTCGGCGCCGCCGGTGCGGACAACCAGCTTGCCGTTCCTGCTGAGTTCTACGGCCGCGCCCACGTACTCCGGCACGGCTACCCCCATGCCCGAGTTCTTGAAGCACGAAGCAACGCCTACGCCATACTTCTTGCCGGGGGGAGGAGGCGGCAGCTCCCCGAGGCTTCGCTCCAGAGCCTCCCGTGCCGCCCGAAGGGTCTCCCTAAGCTTCACCACTCCAGCAGTCCCCGTGAGGGGCTGGCCAACAGCCGTAACGTCCCCGGGCCTCAGGGCGTTTATCTCGCGGACAGTGAAGGGGTCCATGCCCAGGGCTCTGGCCAGGGCGTCCATCTGCTGTTCCACAGCGAAGTGGGCCTGTGGGACCCCGAAGCCTCGAAAGGCGCCTGCGACAGGGTTGTTGGTGTACGCCCCTATGGCCTCGATCCTGAAGTTAGGTACACGGTATGGGCCGCTCCCGAAGATGGTCACGGCCTCCACCACCGCCGATCCCGTCGAGGCGTAGGCCCCAGAATCGAGGAGCGTGCGCACCTCCATGGCCACAATGGTGCCGTCGCGCTTGGCCCCCAATCTGTGATAGATACGGGACGGATGCCGTTTCGGGTGGTTCCTCAAAGATTCGTAGCGGGAAAACACCAGCTTGCAGGGCCTGCCGGTCTTCAGGACCCCCAAGGCCAGCATGTTCTGCACCGATATATCGCATTTGCTGCCAAAGGACCCGCCCGTGGGCATGTGCACGATCCGCACCTTCTCCACAGGCATGCCCAATACCTGGGCTACCTGACGGGCCTCCTCGTGAGGGTTCTGGTCCCCCACATAGATGGTAATCCCGCCGTCGGGGCTGGGCTCAGCTACGCCCGCCTCCGTCTCCAGATAGGCATGCTCCTGCCAAGGAGTCGAGTAGAAACCCTCCACAATCACATCGCACTCCGCCCACGCCGAGTCCGGATCGCCCTTGAGGACATGGCTCCTGAACAGCACGTTGGTCCCATTCGGCCCCACTATAGGGGCATCGGGCTCGAGAGCACGTTCCGGACTGTCCACAACTTCCAACGGCCTGTACACGACCTTGATGTGCTTCACTGCTTCTTCAGCGATCTCCGGCGTCTCGGCAAACACCACCGCCACGGGATCGCCGATGTATCGCACCTTGTCGTCGCAGAGCGCTGGCTGGTCATCGAATATCTGTCCATAACGGTTCTTGCCTGGAACGTCCCTGTGGGTGAGCACCGCCGCGACGCCCGGGATGCTCTCGGCCTCGGCAGTATCGATGGAGACTATCTCCGCGTGGGGATACTCGGCCCAGAGCACCTTGCCGTGCAGCACACCAGGCGGGTTCAGATCAGCGGAAAACTGCAGTTTGCCCGTCGCGGTCTCTATGACCTTAAGCTTCCTGGGACTCCCTTCCAAGATGGGGTCCCGAAGGGGCGGCAGCTCCCGGCCGGAGCCCCGCGCCGCGGCGATCTCCGCTGCCCTGTGGACCGAGGCTATGATGCGAGGGTACTCACCACACCTACAGATGTTGCCCTTCAGAGCTTTCCGGATCTCCGCGTCAGACGGGTTGGGCTTCTTGGCCAGCAGTGCAGCCGCTGAGATGATGAGCCCAGGGGTGCAGAAACCGCACTGTAGGGCACCATGCTCCACGAAGGCCTCCTGAACTGGATGGAGCCCTCCTTCGGGCGCTAGCCCCTCTATCGTAACGATATCCTTCCCGGAAAGACGGCCCATCTTCAGCAGGCAGGCCTTCTCAGCCTCCCCGTCCACCAGTACCATGCAGGTACCACAGCTACCCTCGGAGCATCCGTCCTTCGTTCCGGTCAGCTGCAGATGGTCCCGCAGGTAGCTAAGGAGCGTCATCCTGGGAGGGACTTCAGCCGCGATCTCTCGACCGTTCAGGCGAAAGGTTACCTGCACCTTTTCCGTCACGTGCTGCATTGACCATCACCTCGTTCGGCATGCACGAGCCATAGCTACACCTGATGTTCCCACTGTTCGCCCAAGGCGCGCACTATATCCCCTCTGGTCACTATGCCAACGAGCCGTCCCTCGTGCACTACGGGCAGTCGGCGAATCCGGTTCGCCACCATAAGCCTGCCTGCCTCCACGGCAGGCACGTCCGGGGACGTAGTAATCACGTGGGTGCTCATGATGTGGACCACGGTGTCCTTGCCCTCGTCTGCATGGGTAAGCACGTCGTGCTCAGTGGCAATGCCCAGTATCCGACCATCCTGGTCCACAACGGGCACGCCGCTAATGCCATACTTGTTGAGAAGCACTGCCAGCTGGCCAACACTACAGTCCGGCCCAACGGTGATCACAGGGCTGCTCATGATATCGCCCACCTTGATCTGAAGGATGCTCAGCTCCGTTTTCACCTGGGGGTAGGCCCTCGTGATAGCCTGATCGCCCCACTTCATCACAGGCGCCTCCGGGTGCTCAGCCCGGCCAACGGCCAAGTCGTCCTTGATCTCGTCGACGGTGACCTCCACCACCGCAGCCGGGAAGGGCGAGCTCTCCATCTCCTCCTTCACGATCCGCGCGATGCCCCTGATGCTTATGGCCATGCCCCGCCCCATGGCCACGAGCCTAACCTTCCCAGAGCACCTGATGTTCCGTAGGCTCGATATGTCCCTGTGTATGGCCATGGACAGGGTCCTCCTGTCCTTCACCTTGATCCAGGACATGGGCGCAGTGTGCGGCCACCCCTCTTCATCCACCGTCGCCAGGATCAGAGTGGGCACATGCTCCAAGTTCTGCATGATCTTGTCCGTCAGCTCCCCACCTATGATCTTCCCCATGGCCCTAGCCCTCCCCCTTTGGTTCCCATAGTAACACCGCCTGCGGCCCTTGTCAATGCTACAATGAAATGCGTTCAGTATCATTCAACAAAGGGGCCAGAAGCCACCACGGCTTGCGAGGCGCTCACCGTCCGTTACAGACAGCGCACTATCTCCCATGACGTCCTCCAGTCTCCTTGTCCCTAACATTATGTCGGCCTCGAGGATACCCACGGCCATGCCAGCGGCTGCCACGACCACGGCCCGGCCAGAAAGCCTCGGGCTTGCGGGCACTTCGAGAGGGCCCATCGGTCCCCCATGGGCCCTTGGGACGCCCCTGCCCAAAGCCCCTATTACCTCGCCCATTTGGCAACCCGCGGCACCCAGGCGCAGTTCGACAGCCCAACAGCCGCCACCGGCACCGGCTCCAAGCCGGCCCCAACCAACCTCAGTTAGGCTGGAGATGGGCCTAGACGCCCAAGGATCGCGCTGTACGGGCCCAGGTGGCTCGAGGGGCTGGAACCGGTGCCGTCCGCAAACGACTCGGCGGCCAGTCAAGGCAGCCTAGCCTTAGCCCAGGCACCGGCATGCCGCCGTTGCTCGGCCAGCCTCGGCACAGCCGTCCATCCAGCCTGGCGCGCTACGGTTCCCCAAGGCACCTTGCAGCTTTCCCCGCAGCACGAGGGGGCGGGCGCGCTGCCGTCGGCCCAAGGGAACCCGAGAAGGTGTAGGCACACTTTCCCTTCTCCCCATGTCGGATCCCATTTCACTCCAAATTTCAGGGGCTGTTCCTGTGCTTAATCCCGCACGGAGAGCCCGTTCATCCACGCAAGGTCCCTCGCTGGATATTCTTTCCACTGGGTAGGCCACGCAGCCCCAGAGAGCCAGGCCCCGAACTTACTCAGCCGGGGCCAGAGGCTGTGGGCCGTACTTCAAACCCTTCAACGCCTCTACTTCCTCCTGGGGGATGACCCTCGGAACACCGAGGGCCCTGGCAATGTGGTACACGCGGCAGGCTTCCTCAGCAATGACAGCGGCCGCATAGGCGCGATCGGGATCCTCGCCCGCAGCCACCAACCCATGGTTCTGAAGGAGGACGGCCCGGCTCGCCTGAAGGGCATCGGCCACTACCTCCCCCAGGGCACTGGTCCCGGTGCGCCGGTAGGGGGCGACAGGGATGGCCCCGCCGAGGGCAATCACAGTCTCCGCCAAGATCGGAGGAACTTCATCCACCACTGTGGAGAGGGCAGCCGCAAAGACCGAGTGCGTATGGACCACCGCCCCGATCCAGATCGGACCTCTGGAGTAGATGTAAAGGTGCATGGGCAACTCACTGGACGGACGCCACCGCCCCTCGAGAACCTTCCCTTCCAGGTCGACCACAACGATATCCTGTGGGTCCATACCAGCGTAGTCCACAGCCGACGGCGTAATGGCCACCGCCCGCGTTCGACGGTCGATGGCGCTCACGTTCCCTGAGGTCAGCACCACCAATTTTTCCGAAGCCATCCGCCGTGCTATAGCGCAGACCCGGCCCCTAAGTTCGCCCAAGAGCACCCCGCCACCTCCTCCACGGCATACTTGTAATCCCAGCCCTAGGGCTCATCGGCCCGGGCCATCGTTTCGAAGACCAGCGCATCCTGGAACATGGTCACGTTATTGAAGTAAACGTAGCACAGGTCGTGCCGGCGGCACAGATCCAGCAGCGCAAGCAGGTCTTCGTGGGTATAGGTGTACCTGTAGCCGCCCCTCCCGTGAAGCCTGAAATAGGCATCGCCTGTCACGCAAGCGTTCACAAAGGGGTCCACGGCGTGCGTGAGGCCCAGATCCTGGCACAGTCTGGACACCACGTCGGCAGGCCAAGCTCCCCGCGGCTCCCACGCCAGGCGGAAAGGACCTCTGTCGATAGCCTCAAAGAACCCCCGGAGATTTGCAAGGTTCTCCTCGGAAGGGGTGAAGCTTGCGGGACACTGAAAGAGCACAACCTCGGCCGCCAGGGCCGCCGCTGCCTCACGGGTAACCTCCCACGCCCACTCAACCGTGTCGGACCTCCGGAAGTACCCCGTCTCCTCCGGCGCCCTCAGCGGCCTGCGGAGCCGCCGGTAGGTGGGTGAACCGGCCGGATGGGTTATGACCTGCCAGGCCTTCAGCGCAAACCTAAACCCGGGAGGGGCCTTCTTCCTCCAACCCTCCAGCGTGTCGGGACGCGGCGGATCGTAGAACGTCTGCTGCACCTCCACAGTGCCGAAGGTGCGAAAGTACCTGTCCATAGAAACGGGGAATCCGCAGCAACCGACAAGGATCTCACTTGGTGCCAAGTTCCGGATCAGGCTTGTAGCTCAAAGGTGCACTGCAAAGGACTTCACAGTGGGATGCACCAACCGCTCGAAATCGGCGTACGCCATCCTCATGGTGACAGTGTGGGATCCTGCCAAAAAGGCGATCCAAGGATCAGCGGTCAGGCTGACATCCACATACACCGGCACACCGTACAGATTGCCGAAGGGTGGCATGGCGCCCACTTCGCAGTCGGGAAACACCGAACTGAACTCCTGTTCCTTGGCCAGCCGCACGGCGGGCACCCCCAGCTCGGCCTTCAGTTTGTCGAGATCCACCCTGTGAGTGGCGGGAAGGACCAACATCACCAGCTGGTCCCCGGCGAAGGCCATGACCACTTTGGCGTGGAACCTGCCCTTGATGTGCTCTACGGCGGCCAGCTCCTGAGCTGTGTATGCCGGCGGATGGCTAATGACCTCGAACTCCACGCCCTGGGCCTTAAGGTAACTCCGCAACTTCTCAAGGCATCCGCTGTCCATGATTTTTACCTCCCGGGCAAGGCCCTCAAAGCTCCTCCGGCTCTTCCTCCATTATGAACCGCTTATAGGCCTTATAGATACAGTAATCCTGCACCACCTCCATCCCGTGGGCCCTGGCCACGGCCGCAGCCTCCTCGTTGGAAATGCCCTCCTGCATCCAGATGACCTTCACATCTCCCCGTTCTATGGCCTGACGCACGATCTCGGGAACGTCTGGCGATGGGCGGAAGATATCTACTATCTCCACAGGTTCTGGCACATCCTTCAGGGTAGGATAGGACTTCCTACCGAGGATCTCATCGGCCGTGGGGTTAACAGGTATGATGCGGTACCCCTTGCTCATCAGGAACTTGGGGACCTTCCGAGCAGGCTTGTTCGGGTCCTTGGACATCCCAACCACGGCCACAGTACGGTAGCTCTCCAGTATTCTCTTGAGCCTCTGGCCCTCCTCATCCATGTTGCGAACCCCTTGCTCAGCAAATTCCCAGGGGCACAGGGCCCCCCACGTAGAGTTTACTATGCCTAACAAACTGCAGGCCCCGATGGGCTGTGCAAGGATAATGGTAGGCTTGACCTTGCAAAGGACACAGACCGGGAAGGAGATCAATCCATGAGGGCTCCCTTTAGGAGGACACGCATAGTCTGCACCATCGGCCCTGCCAGCTCACACGCGAGTGTGCTCCTGGGCCTCCTCGAAGCTGGCATGGACGTGGCGCGTATCAACTTCTCACACGCCGACACGGACACTGCCCGCACTATAGCCCGGAACCTCAGGACCCTGGCCCAGGAGCACGGCTATAACGTTGCCCTCCTGGGAGACCTTCAGGGACCCAGGATCCGCCTGGGTAAGGTCAGGGACGGCGTTCAGCTTAGACCTGGGGAAAGCTTCGTCCTTACCACGGAGCCCGTGGAGGGAGACGAAAGGCAGGCATCGGTGGACTACCCTCTGCTCCCCCAGGAGGTGCAGCCTGGGGACCTCATCCTCATCGACGACGGCCTCCTTCAGCTCAAGGTCATCTCCACCAGCCCAAGGGGGGTGAGGTGCCAAGTGCGGATGGGTGGCCCTCTCAGGCCCCATAAGGGCATAAACGTTCCAGGTGCGGCCTTGCGGGTACCTTCCCTCACGGACAAGGATGAGCGTGACCTGCAAACCTGTGTCCAGGAAGATTTCGAGTTCGTGGCCCTGTCCTTCGTGCGCACTGCCGCCGACGTGCTCCGAGCCAAGGACCTCGTCCGCCAACTGGGCGGTTCCAGCAAAGTGATAGCCAAGATCGAAAAGCGCGAGGCCGTCGCCAACATGCGCGAAATATTGGACGTAGCGGACGGCATCATGGTGGCCAGGGGCGACCTGGGTGTAGAGATGCCTCCAGAGGAAGTGCCCCTCATCCAGAAGCAACTTATTAGGGCAGCCAACGAGCTGGGCAAGCCCGTCATAACGGCCACCCAGATGCTGAACTCCATGATCGAGAGCCCACGGCCCACCCGCGCGGAGGCCAGCGACGTGGCCAACGCTATCCTCGATGGCACCGACGCCCTGATGCTGTCCGGAGAAACCGCCATAGGCCGCTACCCCGTGGAGGCCGCAAGGATGATGGCGCGCATAGCGCTGGCTACCGAGGCCCACTTCGACCACCGCTCATGGCTACGCCGAGCCGCTGAGAGGGGCACTCCCACTATAACGGAGGCCGTAACCCTCACTACCTGCGAGGTGGCCCACAGCCTCAAGGCGGCCGCCATCGTCGCATCCACTTATTCTGGCTATACAGCCCGCATGGTGGCGAAGCTCAGGCCCGAGGCACCCATTCTGGCAGTAACCGACCAGCCTTCCACCTACCGCCAGCTGGCCCTCACCTGGGGCGTACGCCCGGTCCTGTGCCCCCGCGTCAACGATACGGACGAGATGATGGCCGCCGCTACGCATGCCGCCGTGGAGGCCGGTCTCGCCAGGCCCGGAGATATCCTGGTGATAACGGCCGGCCTCCCAATAGGCGTGCCCGGCTACACCAACATGATGAAGGTCCAGGTGGTGGGAAATGTTTTGGCCACGGGGCAGGGGCTGGGAACAACCACGGTGAGCGGCACCGTCCTTCTGGCCTCTCCTGGCGGCCCGTGCCGGCCGGGCGATGCCACTGGCTACGTGCTGGTGGCCTCCAGGGTGGATCCCTCCATGGACAGCCTACTGGAACCGGCAGCCGCCCTGGTAACGGAGGAGGAGGGCCTCACATCCTACGGCGCCCTCAAGGCCGTGGAAAGGGGCCTGCCAGCAGTCCTAGGTGTGGCCCGTGCCACCCAAGTCCTCAGAGAGGGCATAATGATAACTGTAGATGCCTCAAGGGGCGTAATCTACGAAGGTCCAACCCACCAGCCTTCCACTGGAGGAGGACAGCCGTGAACTTCGAGAAGTATGGCCTGAGAAAAATAAAGGACTACCTTTGGGAAATACCAAAGCACGGCGCCATGCGCGTGCCTGGCAGGATCTACGCCAGCGAGCCGCTGCTGGCCAAGATCGTGGAGGACAAGAGCCTGGAGCAGGTAAAGAACGTGGCCTGCCTGCCGGGGATCGTTAAGTACTCGCTCGCCATGCCCGACATCCACTGGGGCTACGGCTTTCCCGTTGGCGGCGTGGCTGCCTTCGACCCTGAGGCCGGCGGAGTCATCTCTCCGGGGGGAATCGGCTACGACATTAACTGCGGAGTCCGCCTGCTGCGCAGTCGGCTCAAGTTCCCTCAGCTCAAGGAGCACCTCAAGGACCTGGTCGCACAGCTCTTCCGAGACGTCCCCGTGGGCCTGGGCGCCAGGGGCGCCATTAAACTCAGCCACGCGGATTACCAGGAGCTCTGCCGAAAGGGAAGCCGATGGGCAGTGGAACGAGGCTTCGGCAGGCCTGAAGACCTGCAGTTCACCGAAGCCGGAGGTGCCCTGCCCGGGGCCGACCCGTCCAAAGTCAGCCAAAGGGCCATGGAGCGCGGCAAGGACGAGCTGGGCACCGTGGGCTCCGGCAACCACTTTGTAGAGGTGGATGTGGTCGACGAGATCTTCGACGAAGAGGCCGCAAAGGCCATGGGCCTCGAAGTGGGCCAGGTCTGTGTAATGATCCACTGCGGCTCCCGTGGCTTTGGCCACCAGATCTGCGATGACTATCTGCGGGTCATGGGCCAGGCCATGAAGCGGTACGAGATAGAGGTGCCGGACCGACAGCTCGCCTGCGCGCCCATAAATTCCCCAGAGGCAAGGGACTACCTGGGGGCCATGGCCAGCGCCGCCAACTATGCCTGGGCCAATCGACAGGTCCTCACCCATCTGGTGCGAAGGGCCTTCCAGCACTGCCTGAGAATAGCAGAGGACGAGCTCGGCATGGACCTCGTCTACGATGTGGCCCACAACATCGCCAAGTTCGAGGAGCACCAAATCGATGGCTACAGGCTCAGGCTGTGCGTGCACCGGAAGGGCGCTACCAGGTCCTTCCCCCCTGGCAACCCGGAGCTCCCCGAGGCCTACAGGCGCATCGGCCAGCCGGTGCTCATACCGGGCAGCATGGGAACAGCCTCCTACGTGCTTGTGGGCGCCGAAACTTCCATGTACGAGACCTTCGGCACCACCTGCCACGGCGCTGGCCGCGTCCTGAGCAGGAGCAAGGCAAAGAAGGAGGCTCCCGGCCAGACTGTAAAGCGTCAGCTGGAAGAGCAAGGTATCTACGTGCTTAGCGACAGCAGGGAGACCCTCAGCGAAGAGATGCCAGCTGCCTACAAGGACGTCAGCGAGGTGGTTGAGGTGGTGCACAGGGCAGGACTGGCCTATAAGGTGGCACGGCTGCGGCCTGTGGGCGTCATTAAGGGATGACAAGAGCGGGCGAGAAGGGCAGAGCAGCCCCCGACCGAGCCTTGGCCGGGGTCAGGCCACTTGGGTACAGATGTCACAGGAGTGCCACCCCGAGCTCCGGCATCTCCACTAGGGGCCAGCCTCGAGAAGGCCGAGCCAGAACACCCGCACCCCTGCTTTCCTTTTAACACCTGGCCCTGCAACAGGACCGCTGAGAGTCCCCACAATTGGCAAAGCGCCCTTTCACGCTTCAGCCCCGCACCGTGGCCAGGTGGCCCTCAGGTCCGGCATCTTCCTGCCCAGGATCCCCTCCAAGCGATCCACATCCCTTTCGTAGAAGCTCAGCAAAAACTCCACAGCCCTCTCGTCTCGAGGGGGCTTCGATGCGGACCCAAACAGCACCCACCTAACGGCCCGCCGGATCGGCTCCGGGATGTGGTAGGCCAGGTGCTGCACAAGCATATATTTCGCCATCAAGTCATTGATATATCGATTAACCGCCCTTGCAGCGCCGTTCCGCGGAAGCGCAAATTGGTTCCGGGCTTCCAACGTCACATCGCCGACCTCCCAGCCGCCTTCGACACCCACGAAGGACAGCGTCCTTTCCAGCGCCCTAAGGGGATCCCGACGCAGGTCCAGCATGGACACGATCAGGACCCGCTCGGATCCGAAGGCCTCCAGATAGCGTTCGACCTGCTCGGCGTACAGGCCCACCTCCACGTACAGGCGGCCGTCGCCCCATAGCTTCTTACCGTGGTAGTAGTCTTGCACGAGAGCCTCGTAGAAGGGCAGGGCTTGCCTCCCGTTCCGCAGGTCCATCAGGTAGTGCGAGTACGCCCTGTCTACCGGGTCCCGCAGCAAAATTATCACTTTGGCGTCGGGCGAGAAATCCCGGATGCTGCCAGGGGCATCCGGATCCCAGAGGTACGAGGTGCTGGCCTCACCGGCCGCCACGTGCTCATCTCGCGCTGCCGCGAAAAGCGATAGATACCGATCGAGGGATCGGTACAGCTGTAGCCCGGGGGACCCTCCCACCCGTGTCCCAAAGAAGTGGGGCTCCTTGACAGGGGACATGTACACCAGGGGATGGCGCTTTAACCAGGCGTACAGCGAGGTAGTGCCTGCCTTGGCGGCCCCCACTATAAACAGGTTCGGCCTGCGGATCTTCTCCACACTCACACCTCAGTTAGAATATACAACCTAAACGGCATTCGGGAAGCCCCATCTGCCGCTCCTCTAAACGGCCCTAGTAAACGCCAAACTAATGGCGACTGTTTCAGGAGCTCTCGGTCTCAATGCCGCACTAACCAGGCGCCAACCCGGCCCATGGTTTAACTTCAGCATCAATCAGCTACCAACTGCTGGAACTATTGTCACAGCATACTAACCTCTGGCTTACCGGCACGAAACAACGCTCCCTCGCATACAAGGACCACCTGTCCCTTTGGCGCTGGACCCCACCGCCAGCAGAGCTGTGGAGACCAACGCCACAACAATCTGTGCCAGGGGCGGCACAAAGAGTGCCAAAGGTGCCAGCAGCAACGCTAGCGTCCACCGCCAGCCGGAGCGCTTTCCAAGGCCGTTCACGGCCAAGTTGAGTGTCGCCACGGAGGCCTGGGCCGCTACGGCCCAGGCCAGCAGCTCTGCGCTGAAAGCATCCCACGGATGCGGGAGCACCGGCCTCACCGACAGCAGCGCCACAAACCCCACCGGTGCAGCCAGCAGGGGCAAACCGGCAAGGAACAGGCTTAGCTTGGCCCTCGGGTTCTCCATGGCCGCCCGCAGCATAGCGGGCTTCAATCCGGAGGCCAGGTAGAAGAACGGTCTGGCCAGAACTGCAGGAACCCCATACTGGCCAGCCGATACCCCCAGCCAGTGAGGCGCCAGCCAGAGATCAAGGTTGGCCAGCAGAGGAACCGGGGCAAACTTGAGACCCAGGGCAAGCACCTCCCTGAGCCGAAGTATAGCCCGAGGCCTAGGGATAAGGAGAGCCGGGGCCGACCCTACCAACGCTGCCACCCCCGGGATAACCATAGCGAAGACCGGATCGTAGCACACAAGGGCCAGAGAGGCCTTCGTAACGGCATACGAAGTAGTGATGAGAACAAAGCCCCCCCATGCCCCTTCTGTTTGAGCTACTCCTAGGCTCCATCTCACCAGTACAGAGAGGGCTGCCGACATCCCGGCTCCGGCCACCATCTCAGGCTTCGCGCCCATGGCCGCCATCCCTGCAAAGGCAGTGGCCGCCGCTAGAGCAAAGGCGACGACCATGAGCAGGCCTAGGTGCATGGCCCTGATACTGGCCCTACCCACAACAACGCTTGCCTCCACTGCCGAAGCCAGCCACCAGAAGGAAAGGAAAGAGCCCATGCCCACCATCGCCAGGCTGTAGGACTGCTGGGATAGGTGAGAGACCATCAACACCTGGTAGAGATAGGACGATGCTGAGGACACCAGGAGGCCATAGAGCCCCCAGATGCCTGCCCTCACCATCTCATGCCCTCCCAAAGCCCCTTGAGGTATGCCAGGAAGAGATGGGGCTTGCCAGCCACGGCAGATACAAATAGGGTGAAGGGCAGTCTGACCAGGAACTGGCCCACGTAGAAGGGCCACCCGAGGCCCAGCCGCCTCCGAAGGATCCAGGCATTTCTAGCGCTAAACCTGGCGCTGAGCTCCGTGGGCAGTCTCCAACGTGCGCCGCCACTGGAGGAGCTCTCGGCATGGTGCACCAAAGGCTCACCCAGCACTGCCAAACTCCACCCAGCCAGCCGGACCCGTAGGGACCACTCCACGTCCTCCATGTACATGAAGTATCCCTCAGGCATAACGCCGGCCGTCTCTAAGGCCTCCCGGCGTATCACCATAAACGCTCCGCTCAGCCACTCGGTGCGCATGAGCTCCGGGTACGCTCCCTTGACTTGTCGGCCAAACCCTCTCATCCTGGGTACCAGCATGTCACCCCAGAGGGTACCCCCGGCGAAGTAGACTATGTCGTTGCGAGGCCATAAGGTTATGATAGGGCTTACGGCAGCTATCTCTCTACGAGTCTCCAGAACAGCCACAAGTTTCGACACGGCGCCTTCAGCAATCACAATGTCATTGTTGGATATCACGAAGTAACCGAAACCCTCCTCCATACCGATACGCAGCCCCTCGTTGAGGGCCTCGGCATACCCAGGGTTATCGCGCCTATCTATCACGATCCACGGTTCGCAGTTTAGAGGCGCCTCGTAAGGCCATGTCCTTACCAGGATGACCCTGCACTGCCTCGACAGGGTGCCCACCAGCTCGCATGTCATCTCCAAGGGTCTGTGTTCCACCACGACACCGACGCAGCCAGGTATAAGGCTATTCGCGCCCACGGACATAATCCCAAACTCCTTCCATTAATCCCCTCAGGTAGCTCAGCGCGGCCGCCGGTCGCCCACCAACTAAGCACGCCGCCACATAGTACGGAAGCCTTACCCCAATCTGACCTAGGTAGAAGGGCCAGCGGAGGCCTAACCTCCGTTTCAGCTTCCAGGCGTTCCTAGCCATATACCTGGCCGCCAAGGGCGACGGCGCCCTCCTACCCCCGCCGGAGGATGCCGAACCAACATGGTGGATGAGTGGTTGCCCAAGGACCGCAAGTTGCCAGCCAGCCTTGCGCATCCTCAGCGACCACTCGACGTCCTCCATGTACATGAAGTACCTCTCTGGCATTAGGCCGACCTCTTCCAACACCGGACGGCGCACCATCAGCGCGCAGCCGCTCACGAACTCTGTTGGGAAAAGAAAGGGGTATTCCTTCACCTTTCTGGTGTAGCCAGGATGACGGGGCACCAGCATATCCCCCCAGAGTGTGCCCCCTGCAAACCACACCCTGTCCACTCCAGGATAGAAGGTGATCACCGAACTTACCGCTCCCACCTGGGCGTGATACACCAGCGCGTTCCTTAAAGCTGTCACGGCCCCGGGCTCAAGTAAGATGTCATTATTACAAATGAAGAAGAATTGAAAGCCTGCTGACAGCCCCAGCCTCAGCCCATCGTTTACTGCCTCTGCGTAGCCCGGATTATCGGGCCGATCTAGTATCTCGCAGGGATAGCCGTAGTCACGGCTCGGCGCGGGCCCGCGTCCTGTGCGCACAACCGCCAAAGGCCAGGCTCCATCCAGGGAGGCAAGGAACGATCGGGTCAGATACGGCCGATCATACTCAACAACCACCAAGAACACGTCCCGGCATGGGGGCTCAGGTCCCCTAGGACTCGCATGAAACGACATTGATTCTGCCCGATGCACGGTCTCTACTCCCCGCTCGCCGCCCGAACGCGAGTAGCCGCAAATCGAAAGACCCATGGATCAGGAGACCCGATTACCGCCCGTTCATCAGCACATCTAGGTACAACAGGCTCGAAACCAGTCACCGGGCGGCCGTCGGAAAACCCTGCACGTACGGTAGCGCCGGGATCGGTCAGCCCCCGGTAGAGGATCTGCCCTATATCCCGGGCAGCCATGCGCTCCAGACGCGCAGTATGCGCAAGGCGATAGCCGAAAACCACAACCGACCCCGAGCCGACAGGGACGACGGCATGCGAAACCCGGCCGCCGTCGACGCTCTGCCAACCCAGGATACGACCTCCCAGGTCCTTCACGGCCGCAGGCGAAGGCCCCCAGAGCGCCAACCAGTAGGACAATCCGAGGTTCTGCTCAGGGAGAAGCGGAGCGAAAGCCGCAGTGTTCGGCGCCTTCGCGTCGTAGATCGAACGGCCCCACAGTGCAAGGTCGAGCGGTCTGTCAGCCCTAGCAGGGCCGCGTCGCGTCCACAGCCACTGGCCTAGGCGATCCCCGAGCCAGACCAAGACACCGCCAGCTTCCAGCCAGGCCCGAAGGGAGGAGGCGGGGATCGAGGCCGGCCAGTAGCCCAAGGGATCGATCATGACCGCCGGCTGTTCGGACTCTAAAACGTCGCGCATCTGGGCAATTGTCAGCCCCTCTATGATGGGCTCCCAGCCGAGGGCCGTAGCATAGCTGGCCAGGTGATCGAGCAAGCCCTGCAGAACAGCCCGGTTCCCAACGAACCGTGTGCCGATGGCTGGGTCAGTGAGCACATAGATCCGATCGAGATGCTCAGGGCGGCAAGCCACGGAAAGGTACCACGAGTACCGAAAGGGACGTCCTGGAGTGCGGTAACGGATCCCGCCGGCCTCTGAAACAAGTGTAAAGCTGTCCGTCTGGACGAGCGGGCTGGCCATGAGCACGAGGTCGCCAGTTACCAGCACCCCCAAAAGGACGATGGCGATCACGCTAGCGCTCCTCATGGGTATCCGTCAGCGCCTTCCAGAATGAGATCAGCAGAAGGAAAAGCCAGACCGACGACACCAGAGATCCAATGAGTCCGATGCTATCCGATACGCTTTGGCCCCCAAAAACGCCCGGCTGCCTTAGATAGTTCAGATAGTGTGTCAAAGTGCTATCCAGGGAATACCCACTGTTCAGATAGAAGCTCAGCGGCTGTGAGACATAGGAGGGAAGATGGCCAACAAGCCCGCTGTAGTAGGTGAGGGCTGGCACGGCCAGTGCCGTAGCGGCAAGAGCGTAGGTCCGCGAGCCGGAGAGAAGCGCAGCAGGAATAAGCCAGACGATGTACTGAGGTTGCGTGACCAGCTGAAACGCAACCATCGCCGTCAGACTCCCAACCACCGCAGCCATGAGGGCCGGCCGCCCACGCCACAGGACCATAGCGGCAAAGGCCAGCGGGATCAAGATAACGAGATAGCGCGCCACCGTAGGGTACCATGTTGTCCAGATCAGCCAGTCACTCGCCCAAGGCGTCCGACGTAAAGCCGCAAAGTTGAGGCCACCGACGACCGCCTCGGCGGAAGACAGCCGGGCACCTACTACAATCCAGAAACCGCTGCTCAGAAGCGGCAGGGTGGGTAGAACCCCTAGGAGGAAGCCTGCCGTCCACCGAGCCGCCCTTGTGACCGCCTGTGCCCAGCGACTACATCTCAGACTCTCACGCATTGTCACAGCGATGAGGACCGGGCCCAGATAGATGGGCACGAACTTCAGCGCTGTCCCCAGCCCACACGCCAATCCCCCGAGGAAGCCCGCGCCGCCCACTGTCGCCAAAAGGGACGCGAGGACTGTCAACGCCACGAACGAGTCGTATTGGCCCTGCACAGAAGACACAAAGACAACCAAGGGGTTGAACAGCCACAGCACGGAGGCCCACCACGATCTCCGGAAAAGTAACCAACCAACTGCAAGGTCCGCCACGATCGAGGGTAGCTTTGCCGCAAACAGCACAACAGGATGAACCACCGGCAGGTCGGTGAGCCCACTGCGCGGAAGCGCTGCCCAGCGATCTGGGGAAAGCACGAGGGCAAGCGGTTGCAGCACAAGTGCCAGGACAGCGGCCCATCCTGGAGGGTAGCTGAAACCCAGCTGGCCGTAGGGGCCATAACCAGCAACCAGGTTCCATCCCACCAGTACCCACGGATACGTGTCGTTCGGCCACGAAGTAAAGGGCGCCAAAGCAAGCCGTATTAAGGCTGCAGGCAGAAGGATGGTAAGACCCACGCGCTTCGGACGCCACCGTTGGCGCACTATATGAGGGCCGCGCTGTTGAGCACGATCGTCCGACCCCTCGTCTGGGGTCCACATTGGCACTCCCCTCCAGAGGCTACCGGCTCGAAGCGAGCCTATACAGCTCCTCTACCTGCGCCGCGATGCGGTCCCAAGAATAATTCCTTGCAAGCTGAAGCGCAAAGCACCTTTCCTCAGGGAGACGGCAAAGTACAGCTGTTAGCAGTGATGCAAGAGCATCGCTATCGCCAGCAGGAAAGAGCAACCGTTCGGGCATGAACGAGGCCGGCCCCTCGGCCCTCGCGGCGACGGCCGGCGTTCCACATGCCATCGCCTCAAGCAGAACGAGACCGAAGGGTTCCACCCGTGAGGGCAGGACGAAGACGTCGGCAGCCCTTAGGACCTCCGGCATCGATTGGTGAGGCACAGGATCGAGGACCCTGTACCTATCCGACTGCAGGATCGCTCCACAAAGCCGGCTCACTTCAGCGTAGTCAGGTCCGGCCCCCACGATAGCCAACGTGCCCTTCTGTCCAGTGAGTGCGAAAGCGCGGACCAGGGTTGTAACATCCTTGTTCGGCACCAGGCGGCCCGCAAACAGTATCACCGGCCGTTTAAGCTGGGCTATACGGTCATCGAGGGGGCCGTCTGGCCGAAAGAATGTGACATCCACGCCTGAAGGAACGACATGTAATTTCTCTTTCGAGACAAACGAGCTCAGGCTCTGGGCACCTCCGGGGGTCAGTGCAATTATCCGACCAGCCTGGCGCAGGATCATGCTCCCCCATAATCGTAGGTGCATCCTGTAGAGAACAGTTGCCCAACGCCGTCCAAACTCACCTGAAGCATGCTGAGTGATGACAAGAGGTCGTCGGTTACGCCGGGCGGTCAGCGCAGTCCAAAGGGTGGCGGGTTGAAAGGTTTCGTGTGCATGGTAAACGTCGGCCGGCAGACGGCCAAGCACCCCCAACATTTTCGGGACGACTGGAGCTTCGAGCACAGTGGGCCCGGCGGGCACCCGTACTATCCGGAAACCAAAGACCTGTTCATACTCGGCGAGTGTCTCGCACCGCGAATGCCGAGCATACCGAGGCGGCACCATGGTTGAGGTCACCAGAGTCACATCATGCCCGCGTTGTGCAAGTGCACGGCAGAGAAATAGCTCATGTCCACCCCAACGCCGGTCTGCATATGCAACCGTCATAACGACGCGTAGGTCTGCGCCCGACTGCATCCCCTAACCCCCTTCCCCTGGCGGCAACAGCACATATCGGCCGGGCTTGCAGGGGTAGCGTGCACCGCACGCCGTACAGGCGAGTTCGCCAGATCCTGGCCGTAGCTCTCCGCGACAGCGAGGACACCTAAGGAGATGGACAATATCTCGAGGAACCCGTCTGCCCCGTATAGTACGCAGGAGCCAAGTTAGCTTATGCCAGATACGATGTTGGAGCGGGAAGTGCGAAAGGTTTTCCTCCGGGAGAGGCTCGGCTAGTTCGCCCTCGTTCGTCCTCGACGTATCCATCTTGTCCTCTACGTGGACAACCCACCCCATGCTCTGACGCCACAGATACCGGGTGAGGAACACATCCGGCCTGGCGTCGTAAAACGCCGCAAAGCGCTTATCCGTCTGATATAGGTCGTGAAAAAGGGTACCGAAGGGGCTCTCGCCTTTCGGTGCTAAGTGCAGAGTATCTCCCTCTACCCAAACCAGCCAACGATGTTTTGGCCAGCCAAACAACGACTCGCTTACCGGCGAGGGTCCCTCGATGTATCCACCCTTTCCTACACGTACGATTTCGGCCAAAGCACGCTGCGGCTCCGGGAGGTGTTCGAGCACGTGCCTGCAGACCACAAAGTCAAAGGCGTGATCTTTGAAAGGTAGGTTCATCGCACTACAGATCACCATAGGTCGCTGATCGACCAACAGGGGACGATGGCTTCGATGCGACCGATCGACAACGTAGCGATCCGAGAGGACATCGGCACACCAGAGTGGGAATGCACCAGACCCAACCTCGAGACATAGGCCTGGGCGAACTTTGCGTAACGGCTCGGGTCCACAGATAAGCCGCAAATAGTGCTGGACAGAGTAGACCATGCCCACGTCCTCAGTCCATCTTGGTCGTCACGAGGGGCTCCCAACGAAGATAATCTCTCCCGCGCCATGCATCTATCCAGGCAAGCAAGCGGGACACTGCCTCGATCAGAAGCAGAAGCGGCAGGAACGGGGCATAGCGCGAAGAGAGAGCATACGGAAGTAGTCTGAGGAGATTTCCCCAACGTCGCGTGGACACGCGGTACTGCGGGCGGCCGCGTTCCAGCTCGCGATACTGAGCTGCTATACGCCGACGCTGTGCAACAGCGTCACGAAACCTTGTGGGCACCCTCATCTCCACAAAGAAGCCGCGGCTGTAGAGCACCCGAAGCCCCTGGCTAATCAGGATCTCCTCCTCCGACGCATCATCCACGGCCAGCAAGGGACGGCCAGCTAGAGGTGCAACCTTAACAGCTACCATGTCTCCGCCGAGCTTCGGCTCCATCAGGTTGACACAGTCATGAAGTTCCCATAAGAGCGCCATCGCCATCGCGACTCCGCTGTCGCCTGCGTTGACAGGGACATTGCGACTTCCAAGGCCTCCCACCGTCGGATCAGTCAAGGCCTCCATTGCAATCTTTGGTGCTTCAAGGCAGGGCACGCCATCCCCCCCTACCAGTATGACGATCGGTGCTCTGGCCAGCAGGAGCGCCCTTTCAACCGAACGCGCCTTGCCCAGCCGTCGAGGCTCTACTACAAGGTGAATGCCTAGACCACTACACCATTCTTGTAGACTTGATGGTAAGTCGCCGTCGTCAACGAAGTAAAGAGTTGCCACCCCCCCTCGATACTCCTGAAGCATCCGGCTCACCCGCTCCAGGCATTTGAGGAGAGAGGGTCCATCCTTATAGCTTAAGACAGCGACTTCGTAAGATTTACCAAACTCCATGTGCGTGCTCCGTGCTACGGCTACGGATTTACTGTTATATTTAATTGGAGCCATCCGCACAAGGGACGTGAACCGATGACCTCTGCCTGTGATCGCCCCGACTTTGCCGCGGCCGCTGGCATCAACTCGTTAACGGCCCATTCCGGTCATCGGTAGATCATACGACAAGACGAGGCCCAATGGCTTCGGCCCTCAGGACATGCAGTAGATGCCCGGGTGCACCGATCAGGACAAGGCAGCCCCACCTCACAGTTTCCATTTCATCTTCATCAGCGAAGGGCTTCCTCGCCGAGGAAGCGCGTGGACTTACTAGATGGATCCGGTCTCTCTTTGGATGTCGGCGACTCTACGGCCGACACGATATGCGCCACGCTACTCAGCTCTCTCATGGCGTTCTCATGCGCCATTGCTATCCTGGCGCTGGTCCGATAAGGGCGGCAGCTCGGAAGGGCAGAGCAAAACCATGGAACCGACGTGGTGCGGCGGGGACGGATGGGAGTCGAACCCACCCACGACACCGTCCAGGTGCCGCACGACGGTTTTGAAGACCGCGGGACCCACCGGGGTCCATCCATCCCCAAATGCTAGTATACCGACACAGCAGAAGCTCGGTCCCACTCTGTCCACCTAGCCCGCATACTGCTACGCCTTTCGCCCAAAGGGCGAACAAAGCACGACCCTAACTCCCAAGTGCCTGGAAGAGTGATATAATCGGCAAGACTACGTAAGGGGCGCGGCAGAAGTGTCCAGAGCCAGGGTCGCCGTCCTCCGCACCAGTCCCGAGAGGGTGCTGGAGGACTACATCAGGATCGTGGAGCTGGCCGGCGCCAGCCAGGCGTTGGATCCCGCCAGCACAACCATCCTGAAGGACAACATCTCCTGGCACTACCCCTTCCCCTCGGCCAATACCACCCCATGGCAGCTGGAAGGCACCATACTTGGGCTCCACGCCCTAGGCTACAGGGATCTGGTGTGCGTCCAGAACAAGACGGTGGTCACCAATGCCTTCAAAGGAGAGGACCTAAACCACTACGTGCCTATCTTCCGCAGGTACGGGATACCGGTCCTCTATAACTTCCGCGACCAGGACATGCGTTGGGTGGAGTACCGGCCCAAGGCGCGGATGTCGGTCCTCGACCGCATCTACCCAGAGGGCATACACCTGCCCGACTACTTCTTCGGGAAAAACGTGGTGCACCTGCCCACTGTGAAATGCCACATATACGCCACCACTACCGGAGCTATGAAGAACGCCTTTGGCGGCCTTTTGAGCACGAAGCGACACTACACCCATAGCTGGATCCATGAGACCCTCGTGGACCTTCTGGCCATCCAAAAGGAGATCCACTCAGGCATCTTCGCAGTGATGGACGGCACCACGGCAGGCAACGGGCCAGGCCCCCGAACTATGCGGCCAGTGGTCAAGAACGTGATCCTCGCCTCGGCCGACCAAGTGGCCATCGACGCCGTGGCAGCTAAACTCATGGGCTTCGATCCCATGTCAATCCAGTACATCCGCCTGGCCCACGAGGCCGGGCTCGGGTGCGGCGATCCGCGCGAGATAGAGATCCTGGGCCACGTAGACGTCGCCTCTGAATCCTGGGGCTTCACCGTGGGGGACAACGGCGCCAGCTTGGTGGGCGACCTCCTGTGGTTCGGGCCCCTAAAGCGCTTTCAGCATTTCTTCTTTAGGACCCCTCTGGTGAACCTCTTTATACTGGGCTCCGAGCTCTACCACGATTACTATCGCTGGCCCCTCAAGGACAGAGCTGTCTTCCGGCAATGGCTCGCCGAAACCCCCTGGGGACACCTCTTTCAGAAGTACGCCGTCGATGGTCCCCAGGGCCGCGTCGAGTTGGCCGCCTCCTCGCGGCCCCAAGGGTAGCCACCAACCTCTACAGATCTAAGACAACACCTCCGACCTCGTCGGCCAGCGTCCAGCCGCAATCAGCCAACGCGTCCCCAGGACGCATCTACCACCGAGGGGGACATATCCCGCCGAACCCCTAACTACAGAGAGCGAACCCACTCCTCGAGATGTCGCTTTTCTGCCCCCAAAAGCTCAAGGTCCATTTCATCGAAGCGCCGCGCCAGCTCCATATCCTCCTGAGAGGTGAGCACGCTTTCCGCCATGGGGAACAGCACATCGTTCTCCTTCAGAATGTGCTGCCGCAGCAGTGCAGTGTAGCCGCTGAGAGCCTCGGCCATGGGCCCCGCGGCCGACCGATCTCCTTGCGTGTAGCGCGCCACTGCCTCACGCAACTGGCCCACCAAAGCGCGGCCTTGCTCATGCTCCTCCAGCATGGCCCCAATGGGCCCTCCATCCACGGGTATCCCCTTCTCCGCCAGCACCGGGAAGAGGAGATCCTCTTCCTTGCCGTGATGGCACCGGTCGGCATAGAGCCGGATGAAATCCAAAGACTTCGACAGGAGGCCAGGCGCCACTGGCTGCCCCTGCTCCAGGTCCTGCCTGGCTCCCTCCAGCCGGTCCAGCAGAAGCCAGATGTGGTCGTGCTCGGCCACTAAGATCTCCGTACACCTCATGCCCCCCTCCAAAATGGATATGTTGATGTATTTTACTTAGAAACCCATGCTGGCCGGCAACTGAGAGTAAAATGGTGGCGGAGGCGAGGCGAAGGCCATGGCATCGAGGATCGTACTCTATACGGGCAAGGGAGGCGTCGGCAAGACAACCGTAGCCGCGGCAACGGCCCTCAAGGCTGCCGACCTGGGATACCGCACCATAGTCCTCAGCACCGACCCCGCCCACAGCCTGGGGGATAGCCTGGACAAAGAGCTCGGACCTGAGCCCGTCGAGGTGTCCAACAACCTGTGGGCACAGGAGATCGACGTCTACTACTCCATAGAGAAGCACTGGCGAACCCTGCAGCGCTACCTGGCAGCCGTGCTCCGATGGCAGGGGGCCGAAGGTCTGCTCGCCGAGGAGATGAGCGTAGTGCCAGGCATGGAGGAGGGCGCCAGCCTCCTCTGGGTGAACCAGCACCACTCCGAAGGCAAATACGACGTCATTATCGTCGACTGCGCCCCAACGGCTGAGACCCTGCGCCTCCTCAGCCTGCCCGACGTGGGCCGCTGGTGGTTCGACCACCTGTTCCCCATCGGTAAGAGGGCCACCCTCCTCTTGGCGCCCGTAGCCAGGCCTCTGCTCGACAACATGCCACTCCCAGACAGAGAGATCTTCGACGCCGCCGAGGAGCTCTTCGAACGACTGGGGACCATCCACAGCCTGCTCTCCGACCCCAACGTCTCGACGGTGCGCCTGGTCATGAACCCCGAAAAGATGGTGATAAAGGAGACCCAACGTACCTACACCTATCTGAACCTCTACGGCTACGTGACCGACCTGGTAGCCATCAACAGGCTTATCCCCGAGAGCGCCGGAGATTTCATGGCCGGCTGGCGGGAGGCCCAACAGCGGTACGTGCAGATGGTCGAAGAGATATTTAGCCCGCTGCCCATCCTTAAGATCCCCCTCCTTGAACGGGAAGTAGTGGGCTTGGAAATGTTGCGCCGCTTCGCAGACGCCGCCTTCGGGGACGACGACCCAACCCGCCTCTATTACGCCGGCCGTGCCCAGGAGTACGTCAGGCGGGACGGTCAATATGAGCTGCGCCTCAAACTCCCCTTTGCCCGCAAGGAAGATCTCTCCCTCCTCATGAGGGGCGACGAAATTACCATCCAGGTGGGCCACTACAGAAGGAACATAATCCTGCCGAGGACCATGGTAGGTCTGGAGGTCGATGGCGCCACCCTCGAGGGAGATACCTTGGTGATCACCTTCCTCAGCCCCGATGCCCACCAGAAGCAGCACCCGTCGTAGCGCTTACCTGATTTAGGTGATAAAATTAATCAAGTAACTGCTGGAGGTGGCAGATGGAGACCGAGGTGCGGCAGGCCCAGGAGCGTTCGCTCGAGGAGTACGTGAAGGGCCTGGTGGATGCATATCTCCAGGAGAAGGAACGGCGCAGGACCCGGCGATTGGCCATCATAGCCTCCAAGGGCACCCTCGACATGGCCTATCCCCCCTTCATCCTCGCCACAGCGGCGGCGGCCATGGGATGGGAGGTCGGCATCTTCTTTACCTTCTACGGGCTCAACCTCATACACAGGGAAAAGATGAAGTCCCTGAAAGTCGCACCTCTCGGCAACCCGGCCATGCCCATGCCCGTTCCAAACCTGGTGGGTGCCCTGCCCGGCATGACGTCCCTAGGGACCGCGGTCATGAAGCGCATGTTCCGTGCCCACCGCGTGGCCAGCATCGAAGAATTGGTGGATTTGGCACGCGAGGCCGGCGTCAAGCTGTTCCCCTGCGCCATGACGGCAGAGGTGTTCGGCTACAGGAAGGAGGACTTCATCGACGGCGTGGAGGAGATGGCCGGGGCAGCGGGCTTCCTCGCCTTCGCCGCCGACGCCGACGTGACCCTCTTCGTCTAGAGGGTCTACGCAACCCTCTGGATCCAGAACTTGTAGACCCCGTCTTCTTCCTCGGTCGCTAGGATCCTGTGGCCCGTCTGCTTCTCCCAGGCGGGTATATCGGTCTTGGACCCAGGGTCCGTGGCCAGCAGAAGGATCACCTGGCCGGGTTGGATGCCCTTGATGGCCTGCATCAGCCTCACCACCGGCACAGGGCAGAGGGTGTCCCGCGCATCCAACACCTCGTCATGCTGCACCTTGCCGCTCAACCGATCCCTCCCAACTAGATTATCTTGATCGAGTTTATTAAGTATACCACGGCCCCAAGCCTGCATTACAATATCGGAAGACGAACAGCCCCAAATCCCATGGAGGCAACGCCATGCCCATCTTCGAGCCCGTGCAGATTAACTCCATGAGGCTGGAGAACCGCCTCGTCCTCACCGCCATGGTGACCCGCCTGTCGGGAGAGGCCGGCTTTGTAAACAAGGATGTGGAGGACCGCTACGTACGCTACGCGCGCGGCGAAGTAGGCCTCATCGTCATGGAGGCCATGGCTGTCCACCACAGCAAGAGCGGCCCCCTGCTGCGCATCTCCGACGACAATTTCATACCGGGCCTGCGGGCCCTCACGGCCAAGATTCACGATATAAGTCCATCGAAGGTGGCCGCACAGATCATCCACTTCCTAAAGATATCCCGCAGTGGCTGGAGGCAGAAGATCACCGACCTGTCCCTGGAGGACATCCGGCTCATAGTCTCACAGTACGCGGCCGCTGCAGCCAGGGTCAGGGAGGCCGGCTTCGACGCCGTGGAGCTCCACATGGCCCATGCCTACACCCTCTCCTCCTTCTTGTCACGAAGGAACGCACGAAAGGACGAGTACGGCGGCCGAACCCTTGAGAACCGGATGCGGCTCATGGGAGAGGTCATTGTCCGCTGTCGAGAGGCCGTCGGCCCAGACTTTCCCATCGGGGTAAGGTTCGACGGGGAAGAGTGCATCAAAAAGGGCTACACCGTCGAGGACGCCAAAGAGATAGCCCTGCGCATGGCGCAGTTGGGCGTGGACTACATATCGGTGTCGGCCGGGGGCAAATTCGAGGACGCCGTTCCCAAGCCTGGGGAGCCGCTATACCCCTACACGGGCTACAGCGGCGAGCGCTGCATGCCGGGCGACCAGTACCCCGACGCAGCCAACGTTTACCTGGCCGAAACCATCAAGCGCTATCTCAATGCCAGGGGTTACTCCGTGCCGGTAGTGGCCTCGGGCAAGATCGGCCGCAGGGATCTGGCCGAGGAGATCCTGGCCTCGGGAAAGGCCGACCTCATAGGCATGGCCAGAGCCCTCCTGGCCGACCCGGATCTCCCTCGGAAGTGGAGGGAGGGCCGCGAGGACGAGGTCATACGGTGCATATACTGCAACGTCTGCAAGAGCCTCGACGAGAACTTCCAACGGGTGGTGTGTTTCCTCTGGCCCAAGGGAAGCCTCCATGCGCCCTATACCCCCGGGGACACGACAGCCCCCCGATGGGCTGCCGGCCCTGCCTTGGAAGCCAAATTGGTCGGTACCCAGGTACACCTCTCCTGGAGCCCGGCCCACGACGAGAACTTGAGAGGGTACCACATCTATCGGTCCGAGGACGATGGGAAGCCCATCAGGCTTACAGCCACCGTCCGCACGAGCCACTTCGACAACGAGGTAGTTGGAGGCCGCCGCTACACCTACTTCGTCAGGGCCTATGACAGCTCAGGCAACCTTTCGGATCCAACTCCCGCCGTCGAGGTAGAGGTACCCATTTTCGCCTCACGGGCCCCAGCACCTCCCCACCCCCATTAGCGCCTGCGGCGGACCTCCAGGCTATAATAGCTGTCACGTCACACCTACAAGGGCAACAGCGATGAGGAAAGCTGTCCTCCAGTGGGCACTGAACGCCCTGGCAGTTCTGCTGGCAGGGTACCTTTTTCCGGACCTTATTCGGTACACCAACCTGACAGCCGTCATAGTCTTCGCCGTGGTCCTGGGCTTGCTCAATGCCTTCCTGAGGCCCCTGCTCAAGATCTTCCTGCTGCCGCTAGCAATCCTAACCCTTGGGTTAGGCTTCTTCCTGGCCAACATAATTGTGTTCTGGTTGGCCGGCATCCTGGTGCCGGGCATTGAGATCCATGGGTTTTTGGGCGCTCTGTTGGGGGCCATCACCGTCACCGTGGTAAACGTGCTTGCCTCCTGGTTGCTTCAAACGGTCTAGCATGAGGGTCTACGTGGCGGGGAGCGAACTGCCGTCATTGGCCTCCATCGACCTGGCATGGGCACCGCACAGGCCGAGTACAGCAGCTTTGGATGCGGAGACACCCCGCATCTTGTGTCCAATCTCTCTAAGGGACATAGCCCCCCTGGTCAGCGAGCTGGCCGAGGGTGCCCTCCTCCTCATAGACGCCCCCCTCACGCCAGTAGGCGCCAGCTATCGGGCCACCGAGATAGCGCTCATGCGATGCGGCGTGTCCTGTCTGCCACCATCAAAGGCCAATGGCCTGGGGCTGGAGGTGGCCGAAGGTATCAGGGCACTGAGGCCAGATCTACGATTGTTCGAGGCCTATCCCTACCAGGTCTATAAGTTCCTTTCCTGGCTCTTCCATAGGGGGCACCGATGCCTCCCCCCGCAAGGACCCATCCTCGATCCGACCTTCGTCGCCTACAGGCCACCATCGTACAAGCGCTCCCCGGCAAAGGAGAGGGCCTCCGCCTCAGCTCACGCCTGCAACCTGTTGCGCTCCTTCTGCTCGATAGACTGCCGGCAGGCCCTGGCGCCGGTCCCCGGCAGGTTCCAGGCCGACGCCCTCGACGCCCTCTTCATGATCTGCCTAGGCCGAGAGGCCCGAAGGGCAAGTCCCTGGGTGCTCCTCCTTGGCGATGCCGATCCACCGTGGCTCGTGCTTGGAGACGGCTGGCTTATTCAGAGGCTTTCCAGCCACTGCGCCTGCCAGCTATACTCAAATACGACTTCGGAGGTTTAAGCCATGCCTTTAAGAGCGGACATCGCCATTATCGGGGCCGGCCCAGGCGGCTACGTGGCCGCCATAAGGGCTGCACAGCTCGGCGCACAGGTAGTCCTTGTCGAAAAGGACGAGGTAGGCGGCGTGTGCCTGAACAGGGGCTGTATCCCCACCAAGGCACTACTGCACATAGCCCAGGTAATGCGCACGGTAAGGTCGGCCTCGGAGCTCGGGATAGGAGTGGGAGACATAACGCTGGATTACTCACAGGTGGTCAAGAAGAAGGACCAGGCGGTACATAGGCTGGTCAACGGCGTCAAACTCCTTCTCAGGAGCAACGGTGTGGAGACCGTCAAGGCCAGTGGCCGATTAGTCGGGCCCCAGTCCGTGGAGATAGTCGCTGACGGCCAGATCGACAGGCTGGAAGCAAGGGCCGTGGTGGTGGCCACGGGCTCCATCCCAGCGCGACTGCCCGTGCCCGGCGCCGACGAGGTAGACCTGTGGGACAGCGATCGCGCCCTGGAGGCAGACAGGGTACCCGCAAGTATCCTCATTGTGGGCGCCGGGGCCGTGGGTGCGGAATGGGCCACTATCTTCAATGCCTTTGGATCGAAGGTAACCTTGGTGGAAATGATGTCCAGCGTGGTTCCCCTGGAGGACGATGACATTGCGGCGGTGCTCGACCGCACCCTCAGGCGACGGGGCGTGGAGGTTCTAACCAACTCCAAGGTGGCGTCCTTCGCCAGGACCGAGGCAGGCATCCTCTCCACAGTGACAACCCCTGAAGGGGAAAGGCGCATCGAGACCGAGGAAGTCCTGGTGGCCGTTGGGCGAAGGCCCAACACTTCAGGACTGGGCCTGGAGGAGTTGGGGGTCAACCTCAACGGGGGTTGGATTGCGGTCGACGAGAGGCGCCGTACCAACGTGCCAGGCGTCTATGCCATAGGGGACGTGACCGGCGAGCACCTGCTGGCCCATGCCGCAAGCCACCAGGGTATAGTGGCCGTGGAGAACATCCTGGGGCTGGACACCAAGTACGATAAGCGCATCGTTCCAGCCTGCACCTTCACCGATCCCGAGATAGCCAGCGTGGGGCTCAGGGAGCGGGACGCCAGATCCCAAGGCCTGGATATAAAGGTGGGCAAGTTCCCCTTCTCCGCCAACGGCAAGGCTATCGCCATGGGCGAGACCGAGGGCCTGGTCAAAGTGATAGCGGACGCCCGGACCGAGGAGGTGCTCGGGCTACATATAATCGGGCCGGAGGCAAGCAGCATGCTCCCCGAAGGAGTGCTGGCCATGGCCCTGGAGGCCACCCTCGACGAACTGGCACGCACAATACACGTCCACCCGACCCTCCCGGAGGCTATAATGGAGGCAGCCTGGGTGGCCAAGGGCACGCCGATCCACATACCCCCGAAAGGACAGCGGGGATGACGCCCAAGGTAGTCGAGGAACTGCCAGTACACATAGAGCTCAACGGCAAACGGATTGTAACCCTCATGGCGAGCCACACCGACCTGGAGGAGCTGGCCCTGGGCTGGCTCTTCGCCGAGCACCTGATAGACTCCGCCGACGACATCGTCGGCTTTTGGGTCTGCGGCCGCGGAGAGATCGTGGAGGTGTTCACGGGTACGGATCGCGCCTCGGTCCGGAACCCCTGGCGGCAGATAGTCACATCCGGATGTGCGTCGGGCGGCCCTGAGGCCGCGGAGCTGTGGGCCCTGATCCCCAGAGTCACAGCCGATCCAGGCATCGATTGGCAGACACTAGCCGAACTCATGCGGGCCATGCTGGATCGGGCCGACCTCCACAAGGACGTCGGCGGAGTACACAGCGCAGCCCTGGCTAGCCGTCTCGGTCTGGTGGCCTACGCAGAGGATGTGGGACGGCACAACGCCGTCGACAAGGTCATAGGCCGAGGACTCCTCGAACGCGTGGATTTTTCCAAGCTGGCGCTCCTCACCACCGGCCGGATCTCCTCCGAAATGGCCTACAAGGCCGCTCGTTGTGGCATCGGGCTGTCAGCCTCCCTGACGGTGCCCACCAGTTTAGCTATAGAGATAGCCCAACGGGCTGGCATAACCTTGGTGGGTCGGGCCGCCAGCCCCAGGAGGCACGCCTTCACGCACCCCCACAGGCTGGTCCTGAAGGTTGGGGAACCACAGGCTGTCTAAAGGCTCACAGGAGGTCAGCGCCACCCGTTCCGGTCCGCGGAATGCCAACCGCGACACCCGATAGCACCTCCAAGGCCATGGGCGGAAGGTACATGCAGCCCAGGCCAACCCTGAACATCGGCTTGGTCTGGGCTCAGGCGCTGCCGGGACCGAACACTGACAGAGTAAGGTGCGGAAGATTTTCGCGCCGCCAGGCCCCATACCGACGTGGCCGTAGGCTAACGCAGTCTTCGGCACCCTCCGGCCACCATACTGTGGTCTGCGCCCGCCCAAAGTTGGGGCCCAAGCGGTTCCATAGACCAATCGGCCGGCGGCTTAAATCATCTGGCGTTCCCAGGAGATCCCCGTGAAATTGCCCAGTCCGTCCACCGCCCCGCCATGGACATCCCGCTCCCTGGAGCAGTTCTCTTGGTTCCTGGTAGCGGTTGCAGCCGTCGGCCCATTCCTTCCATATTTGACGGCGCCTAGGGGTCTAACGTACTTGCCCATGATGTCCACGGCGACGCGAGACATACCCGCCTACATGGCGCGGATCCAACAGGGGATGGAGGGATCGCTCCTATACCGGTCGCCTTTCGGGGGTTGGGAGGTGTGGAACGCGGGAGCCTACCCGATCAACATCCTCTACAACCTCTGGGGGTTCCTGCTCTCCCCCATCCATCCCGATCCTCTGGCCGCCTTCCACGGCCTGAGGCTCCTGGCAATTGCCCTGCTGATTGCCAGCGTGGAGCTCTGGCTGAGGAGACAGATCGACCCAGCCAAGAGGGGTTGGGCAAGGGCCATCACCTATGGTTCGCTGATCTACCTCCTGCCTTTGAGGAACTACAAGCCAGACCAGCAGCTGATCCTCAGCCTCCTGGACACGCCCCATTCCACGGCGGCCGCAGCTGGATGGTTCACGGCGCTGGCCCTGGCACCTATCACATCCCTGAGGGTCACTGCCCTGGCCACCGCCCTCGGGTGGCTCTCTGCACTCTCCAACCCCTACGTGGCCGTATGGTTTCCCCTCTCCTTTGGGGTGCAAGGTCTGCTTACCGGACACGGGCGCGTCCAGCACCTGACGGCCGCTGCTGCGACCGCCTTAGCCCTCGTGCCCTACCTGCTGCTCATGGGCCAACCGGCCCTCAGGGGCTACCAGACGAACGTGGAGCAGGAGCCCCTCACCGAACTGGCGACCACCGCTGGGCTCCTCCTGTTGGCAGGGGCAGGCCTCTGGGTCCACCGCGACAGGCCGGAGGCAAAAGTCATGCTGGCCCTGCTCTTGATTCAGCTCCTCATCACTGTACCCTTCCCCTATACCGCCTCCCGCATGATCCTCGGCTTTACGCCCGTGGCAACCATAGGCATTGTCCAGTTCCTCAGCCGAAGGCGACCCTTTGTAAGGTGGTTGGCAGCAGCACTTTTCACCGCCGGCAGTGCCCGCGTAGTGCTCACCATCGTGGCAGCTTTCCTCTTGAGGGCCCCCGCCGCAAACCAGCCCCTGCCCTTCCAGCCAGCCCTCGCCTACAGCTCGGAGTTCCTCGAGGCAGCTGCCTGGCTCCGGCATACGGCAGGGACCGTCGTCCTCACCAGTTTCGAAACGAGCAACGTGCTGCCCCTCTTTGCGGGCAAGGTCGTCTGGGTCGGCCACCCTCAAGAGACGCCGGATTTCGGCCAGCGCCTCCGCAGCCTTCAGACCTTCTGGCGGCTGGAGCCAGCCCAACAGATCCAGTTCTGCAAAGAGCGAAACATACGCTGGGTATGGCTCGGCGCTTACGAAAAGGCCACTCTGGGCGTAGAAAAACTGCCCTGGAAGCCTGCCTTCAGCAACTCGGAGATAGCTATCTACCCCTGCGGTCCGTAGACACACCCTCGGAGAACAGCTGTCGCCTTTCAGCCCAGGACAGGCCTGGCCACCGCCACGAAGCCGCTACAGGTGGGCCGTGGAGCACCTTCCGGGGACAGGCCCAAGCGTCCAGAACCCTGCCGCACTCTCAGCCCAATGTGAAATGGTCTCGAGCGAGAAGAGCCAAGCTCCATCAAGAGATAGCTATCCCCCGACGGAGCCGCACCGCCTCAGGTGCCCGCACCTGCCGAGCTTGGCATTTCGGCTGAAGGGCTCGGCGTAGCGGCCTGCCCCTGTTCCCGCCGCTACCCAAAGGCCCAGGACGCAGCTCCGAAAACGAGCAATCCAGCCCTATCGACCAGTAGTGAAGGACCACTCCTGACGGAAGGTCACCCCGTGGTCATCCGTGCCGGATATCCTCACCACGTAGGTCGTGCCTGGCTCCAGAGGATCGACAGGAATCACGTGGACCCACTGGCCAGGATCACCAAAGGGCACGGGGGCGATGTGCACCCGAACAGGGTCCTTGCCGTCGCGGTATATTCCCGCTTCGGCCACCTGAATGCCCCTCCCGCTGGCTTCGGGATAAATGATGCCTAGGCTCACAGGGTAACCCACCCAGGTGTACAGATAGGAGCTGGGCAAAGGGTTCGGATATTCATCGTCGAACCATCTGGCAGGCACGTCCCTTGCCCCATCCACCGGCCACCTAACGACGAACGGTTCTTTGAACGCGGCCCGGCCTCCCCAGTCGATGGTGGCTACCTGGTACGTACCCCACGCCGTAGGTCCTCGGGCGCTCCCGTACCCCATGTCCGTCAGGCTGGGCGACAGCAGCGTAGCTCGATGGTAGGGAGCCCCCATCAGCTGATGTACCGCATCCTCAGGCAGGTTACGAAACGGGACAGTACCCCATAGGAAGGTCTCGCCGACGCTTCGGTCCCCGTAGTACCCTGCCGCCACCGCCCTGTCCCAGGGGTGATATCCCGTAAAATGCGGATTGTTCAGATCTTCCTCAAGGTGGTTAGGTAGCGTCCGCCCGTGCTGAAGATCCCAGAGCACATACAGGCTGTAAGACTGGGCCGACTCGTTCAGGGATGGGTCCAGCTTCACCGGCGGAACGCCGACAGCGCTTCGGTACCTGTTGACGGTATCCCTGGCCGTTCGCTGTTCGGGGGTATAGGGCCTGACAGGAGGGAGGAACGGTTCTGTGAGCGGCACACCCTTCAGGGCCGCATCCTGAGCCCCCAGCCTGCCAAGCTGAACCTGCCAGTCCGCAGGAGCCTCAGGGTGGTACTCGAACCTGGCCCGGGTGAAGTACTGAACCGTATACACAGCGCCCGTGTCCGGGTTTGCCTCGTCAAATTCCTCGCTTATGGGCAGCCCGAAGACCGCCTCGCCGCCGTTATGTTCCCAGAAGTAACGGAAACCAAAGCACAGGCTGTGGCCTGTCTGAGGAAAGTACCGGCAGGCGTGGGGAGTGTCGGCAAAGGAAGGTATCGGCCTGAAGGGAGCTTCCCCGACCCTGCCGGCGGTCAGCTCACGACCCAATTCTCCTAGCCGCGCCTCCCCGCTGGCCAGCAGCTCGAAGCGCGACCTCTCCGTGTACTGAACCACCATGCCAGTGGGCGTCCTCACGGGTGGGCTAATGACGTATCCGAAGTTGCGGATCCCGCCCTCGCCGTAGAGAGGCCAGAATTCGCGCAGAAACGTCGTATCGGCGGCCAACGCCGGGGATGTCGGCTGTCCAATGGTTGGAACCGCTACCACAATGACAGCAACGACGGCCCAAACAACCCAGTTAAGCCTTCTCATGCTCTCGGAGCGCATTTCAAACCCTCACAGTGCGGGCAACCCGTGAGACAGGATGACCTTTCGCGCGGATCTCCAACGTATTGAACCACCCAAAGGGAACCCTCGACACCTGGAAGCCGCGTCCCAAAAGCCCAGCCTCCATCCCCCTCAACATGCCGAGCGCAGCCTCCGGACTTGCAAGCTCAGCGAACAGGTGCGCAAAAGGTACTAGCACTATGCTGGTAGCCTTCAGGTTCCTGGCAAGCTTGGCTATTTCGTCGACACCCTTCTGGGCCACGGCTTCAGGATGGGCCTCATCGTCCCTCTCAGCCGCTGCAAAAACGACCAACGCCTCCGAGGCCTCGACGGTGGGATCCAGGTACTCTTCCACCACCGGCGATCTCCCTCGTTCGGTTGTGGTCGACTTAAAGTGATCGACGTGCCAGATAAGCATCCTCATGGCTCAGTAGGCCAGCCTGTGTATAGCAACAGCCAAAAGCTGGATCCCAGGCAGGATCTGATCCATCGGCGTGAACTCCTCGGGACAATGGCTCCGGCCCCCACCGCTGGGGACAAAGATCATGGCGGAAGGGAAGGAGGCCGCCATCATCTGGGCATCGTGGGCGGCGCCACTGGGCATCCTCGTCCATCTGAGACCCAATTCCACGGCCAGGTTTTCCAGCATTGCAACGAGGCCTGCATGCAAGGGCGTGGGGGCCGTCTCGGCGAGGACCCTGTACGACAATTTCAGGGCTCGGGACGAAGCTACCTCGCGTGCATGGGCCAGGATGGCATCTACCAGCTTCTGTTTCAGGGCAGCATCGATGTGCCGCACATCCACGGTAAAGGTGGCCCTGGCCGGCACCACGTTGATGGATCCAGGCCAGACAAGGATCCTGCCAACGGTGGCCACCGCCGGGTCCCCCATTGCCCCAGCCAAGGCCTCAATCCCGGCAACAGCTGCGGCCGCTCCTGCCAGGGCGTCTCTCCGCCTCCCCATGGGAGTGGTGCCGGCGTGGTCTGCCTGTCCCTCGAGGGCTATCTCGAGATGAGTGAGGCCAACGATGCCCTCCACTATGCCAACCTGGTGGCCTCCTTCCTCCAGCCTGGGGCCCTGCTCGATGTGCAGCTCTATGTACGCCGCCACGTCCTGCCGCCTGGCAGCTGCAAGGCCATCGGGGTCGAAGCCGCAACGCTTCATGGCCTCTGACAAGGTGACCCCCTCGTCGTCAACTATGGCATCCAGCTCCTCCCGCCGGAGGCTGCCCGCCATGGCGCGCGAGCCAGGCATCTTAGCTGGGAAACGGCTTCCCTCTTCCTCACAGGTGACTACAACCTCCACGTTGAGGCGGGGCGTGCCCATCTGACGAAGGGCAGACACGGCGGCCAGTCCGCCCACCACCCCCAATGCCCCATCGAGCCTGCCGCCGCCCTTCACTGTGTCGATGTGGGAGCCCGTCAGCACGGTGCCCGCCTCCGACCCGTCCAAGCGGCCGAAGAGGTTGCCAACAGCGTCCTCCCATACCCTGAGGCCCAGCTCCCTCATCCTGTCGGCAACATACCTTCGGGCCTGTAGCCAAGCCTCGCCGAAGGCCGGCCTGAACACACCCCCCTCGGGAATGGAGCCTATACGGTATAGGTCGTCCAGGAGGCGTTCCACGTACGCAGGATCGATGGCAGGCTGAACCACCTTCACACCAACCCAGCCAGAAGATCGCTGTCGATCCCTTGGGCCAGCTCTTGGCCCGGCGCCAAAGAATAAAACTCGAAGCCCACCAGCGGCCCGAACTCGGTAGCTTGAAAGGCACGGATCTCCTCAGGGTCCACCTGCGTCCGGTGGCAGAGTATCGCCCGACGCTTCACCTCCAAGAAAGGAGAAACGTTGATCCGTGTTGTCACCAGCTCATCTGGGGTGCCGTATTCCTCAGGCGGCATATCCGACACGTCCGAAGGGTCGAAGGGTCGGCCGGCTACCGTCCTGGCCTTTCGGAGCTCCTGCATGTAGCTGCGGGGAGGGCTGTTGTAAAACAGCCGGGGACGACGCCCCGGCCAGTTCTCCCAGGCCCACTGAACCCATCGGTGGACGGCCCGATGGTCGCGGTGACCGTAAACACCCCAACGATCGAAGGTCACCACCACGTCCGGATCGAGCTCCACCAGGAGGGAGAGGGTCCGCCGCCCAGCCTCCTCCTCGTCGACGGAATCCAGGGTGCCGTCCATGTAGCCCATGAAGAGGGGCGGTCTGGCACCCAGCACCTTGCAGGCGCACTCCAACTCCTGCTGGCGCACCAGCCCCAGCTCTTCCGAACCCTTTACGGACCCATCCCGCACTCTTCCCGCTTCGCCTTTGGTGGCCGACACCACCGTACACAGCACTCCTCTGCTCGAGTAAAGGGCTATAGTCCCACCACATCCGAAAGTCTCGTCGTCGGGATGGGCAAAGAGGAACACGATCCGCACCAGGACACCCCTCAGCAAGCTCCTCTAGTTTACTTCAACCAGCCCCATTTCAGGTTACTTTCTGGTCTCAGCCACTCCAGATCTCATGGCCAAAACGACTGCCACAAGGCTCGTCAGGGGCACTGCCGCCACTATCCCCATGCTCCCAACCAGGGTACGCACGACCTCCACGGCCACCATCTCCTGGCTGACCACAGTGTCCCATCGCCCCGAGCCCATGGTGAACAGCAACAGTAAAGGTAAAGAAGCTCCCGCATAGGCCAAAACCAGAGTGTTGACAGTCGACGCGATGTGATCCCTGCCAACGTTCATGCTCCTCCAGAACAGGTCGGAAGGAGACAACGCTGGATTTGCCCTCCGCAGCTCAAACACGGTAGACGCTTGACCCACCGTAACATCGTCGATGACACCTAGGGCACCCAAGATGATCCCTCCCAGTAACAGGCCTCGGACGTCCACCGCCGTGCCCACCGACAACTGAAGGAACATGGCCTCTTCAGTGCCCAGCCCGGTAAGCCGCGTCACCTCCATGGCCAGCGCAGCCAATACCCCAGTAATACCCAGTGCTAGAAGGGTTCCGGAGACGGCTGCCGTGGTCTTCCAACTGAAGCCATGCACCAGATAGAGGGTCGCCAGCACCACAACGCCACAGGTGGCCACACTCACCGCCACAGGGTTCGCACCCGACAGCACACCGGGAACCAGCACCACAAGCAAAACAGCGAAGGTCACGGTCAACCCCAGTATGGAACGGACACCTCTGTAACCGCCTACCACCACGACCATGGCCGCGAAGGCCAGCCCCAGAAGCACTAGCCATGGGACCCGATAGAAATCCACCACGGTGTAACGGTACCCGCCCGACACATGGGGCACCTTCGCCACGAGGACCCGATCCCCGGGCCTGTAGGCCGCGCTGTGCGAAAGGAGCGACATGCCACCTACATCAACGGAAACCACCTCGTAGTCACCTGTCTCAGAGGGTATGGCCACCTTTAGCTCAGGCAAGCCGGTCCCAGAGCCACTTCCCACTTCCACCACTTCTCCAACCACAACCTGCTGTTCGCCCTGGGCCCAGGTGTCGCCCGGTGCCACCAACCCCAGGAACAACACGATCACCGCTACGGCCAGTAGCCTAATACTCATGAGCCCCAGACGCTCCGCTCCAACGCTCCGATGATATGGTACCAGCCCCCAGAGGGGGTAGACTGAAAGAGTTTTTATCATTGTCACCTAAAAAACCTTGACACCGAGGCCCTGGCCCCTTATGATTTCAGGTGTAGGGCACTCTTCTCGCCGTAGCGGTGCGTGGTAGGAGGTCCCCTATGGCTAAGGTATCGACCGACGACCTGCTTGCCCTCGAGTTCCCTGACGACAGGGATGCCGACCTGTGTACGGAGGAACCGTGGGAGTACGCCATCGATCCTGGTGCCGAAGACGAGCAGCTGGCACAGGAGACCAGCAACGACGCCATCCAAATCTACCTTCGGACCATCAGTCGGTCCCGCCTCCTGACCGCGCAGGAAGAACGTCAGCTGGGTCGGGCCATCGAGGCCGGCCAATGGCTAAACCGCTTCATGAAGGAACGCGGCCATCGGGACCACGCGGCTGTAGGCATCGATCTCTACATACTTCTATGGGACGCCAGACCTCTTTTGGAAGCACTTGCCGACATCAGCGGAGTCCATCTACCACTCTCGCCACAAGACCTAGCATCGAACCCCTACTACCTCGATCCTGGACCGTCGGATTCCGTGTTGAAGCCGCTGTCGAGACGCACAGGCACCTCCGCGAAACGCCTAGGAACCATCTATCGCGACGCATCCGTGGCGTCCCACGTGCTCAGCCAGGTGCTGGCCCGCATGCAGTCGTGGATCTCGCCCGAGGGGTTCGCCGAGGCCTATCGAGCAGAGAGTGCCGCCCTGGTCAGGGCGGCACTCGATGCCTGTAGCGAAGCCAAAGCGCGCCTGGTCGAATCGAACCTGCGGTTGGTAGTGAGCATTGCAAGGCGGTACATGAATCGGGGAGTTCCGATCCTCGACCTCATCCAGGAGGGCAACCTCGGCCTGATGCACGCCGCCGAAGTGTACGACCACCGCAAGGGCTTCCGCTTCAGCACCTACGCCACTTGGTGGATCCGTCAGGCCATACTGCGCGCCATCTCCGACCAGGGGAGGGTCATCAGGCTTCCGGCCCACGTGGTGGAGACACTCACAAAGCTGAACCGTACCGGCCAGGACCTGGTTCAGATCTTGGGACGGGATCCACAGCTAGAAGAGATAGCCCTGGCCGTTGGCTTCATAGACGCGGCGACCGAGAGGACCCTCCTGGCTATGGCGACCGAAGGTGCCAAGCTTCCTGAAGGAGCCGATCCGAGAGTCACCATCCTCCTCTCAGGGATACTGCGCCAGACCGATAGCCTGCCCCCAAAGGTCCGCAGGCGTATAGAGCACGGGGCGCACCGGGTCAAGAAGCTCCTCGTGGCTTCCCAGTTCCCTACCTCCCTCGAAGCACCCCTTTTGGGCGACGAGGACACGGTCGTATCGGACCTGGTAGCCGATGCCACACAGCCCCTTCCTGTGGAACAGCTCTCTACCGAGCACCTCCGGGCCGAGATCGCAGAGGCCCTTAAAGAGCTACCCCCCAGGGAGCGGCAGATCATAGCCCTGCGGTTCGGCTTCTACGACGGGGAGACCAAGACATTGGAAGAGGTGGCACGCCTGGTGGGCCTGACCCGCGAGAGGGTCCGCCAGATAGTGTCCAGCGCCCTCTCCGCCCTCAGGAGCAGCCAGCGCATTCGGGAACTTCGGGACTTCTTGGAGGACTGAGCCCACAGGCCCTCCGTCTGTGATATAATTACCTCTCGGTTGCCCATCCTGCCCAAACCAGGGAGCTAGCTGTGTCCGATGAGCTGATACGTTCGGTCGAAATGCCATACCTCCGCCAGGACCTACCGGAGTTCGGCCCTGGCGATACGGTGCGTGTCTACTACAAGGTCATCGAGGGCGGCAAGGAACGGATACAGCCCTTCGAGGGCGTAGTCATTGCCCGCAGGCATGGCGGGACCCGCGAGACCTTCACAGTCTACCGCATAGCCTCTCACGGCGTGCCTGTGGAGCGCACCTTTCCCCTGCACTCTCCGCGCATAGATCGGATAGAGGTGGTGCGCAGGGGCGCTGTGCGTCGGGCCAAGCTCTACTACCTCCGCGGCCGTACAGGCAAAGCGGCCAGGATCAAGGAAAAGAGGGTCCAACCCGTCCAGGGATGATGGCTGGTGGCCATCCTTGTGCCCTCAGAAGTGGAGTTGGGCCTCCTCTCCGAAGGGCTATTGGTGGCCGGAGTGGACGAGGTGGGCCGGGGAGCCCTGGCAGGCCCCGTGGTGGCGGCAGCCGTGGTGCTACCCCCAGATTTCATTAGGTCATGTCCGCTCCCTATCCGCGACTCGAAGAAGCTCACGCCCCTCCAGAGGTACAGCCTCTTCCATAAGATCCTCGAAGTCGCGGTCTGCTGGAACTGCCGGGGTGTGTCTCCCCAGGTGATCGACGCTATCGGCATAGCGGCTGCGGCCAGGCTGGCCATGACCAACGCCGTCCTCGCCCTCTCCCCCCTGCCCGATCACGTGCTGGTGGACGGCTTTTCCCTGCCCGACCTTGCCATACCTAACACCGGGGTCGTCCGCGGCGACAGCCTCTGCCTCTCCATAGCCTCGGCCTCCGTCGTAGCCAAGGTGGTGAGGGACGCCATCATGGAACGCTACGCCGCGAAATACCCCCACTACGGCTTCGACCGCCACAAGGGCTATGGCACACCAGCTCACCTCCAGGCTCTACAGCGATGGGGCCCTAGCCCCCTTCACCGAAGGAGCTTCGCTCCAGTAGCCAACGTAGGATCCTATGGGCCGCGGGCGCACTCGGTTGGGTAGGTTGGGGGAAGAGGTAGCCGCTGCGTACCTTCAGCAGAAGGGCTATCTGCTCCTGGAACGTCGATGGCGCTCCCGTAGCGGAGAGATCGACCTTGTAATGCAGGACGGGGACACCCGGGTGTTCGTGGAGGTGCGCACTCGAAGGGCACCCGTCGAGCAGGCAGCCGAGTCCGTGGACGATCGCAAGAGGCGCCGGCTCGCGGCCCTGGCCCAGGAGTACCTCTCCAGCAGCGAGTGCCCCGGTAACGCCAGGATCGACGTCGTGTGCATCTCTTGGGCAGCCGATGGCCTTCAAACCGTTGAGCACATCGAGGGTGCCGTAGAGGTCGAGTTTAAGCCATGATGTATACTTTTACCGGCTCCGCCCCAATCGCCAGTGCTCATACTCACACTGGAGGTGCATCATGACCTACCGCGGCCAGGAAGGGATGTACGCTTGGATCCTCCATCGCATCAGCGGCATAGCCATCCTGGTTTTCCTTATGGCCCACATCGTGGACACTTCTCTCGTGGCCTTCGGTCCCGACGTATACAACGCGGTCATGGCCATCTACCACAACCCGGTGGCGAGGATGGGCGAGGCCCTCCTGATCGCTGGTGTGGTCTATCATGCCCTTAACGGCCTACGGGTCATCTTGATCGACTTCTGGGACCAGGCCATGCGCGTGCAGAAACAGCTGTGGTGGGGCGCTTTCGCCCTTTCGGTGGCACTGTCCTTGCCCGCCGCCTACATTGTGTTGAAGCCCGTATTCTTCGGAGCTTAGGGGGTAAGCCATGGCGGCAAGAACTCTGTCCAGGCCGAGACCTGTCGTGAGCGGATTCGAGCTGTACTCATGGCTCTTCATGAGAGTGTCAGGCCTTTTGCTCATCTTTTTGGCTCTGGGCCACCTGGCCATAATGCACATCATCAACAGCGTGGAGGCCATCAACTACGCCTTTGTCGCCACTCGTTGGGGCAGTCTGTTCTGGCGATCCTATGACTGGCTCCTCCTGATCTTGGCGTTGTTGCACGGCTTCAACGGCCTTAGGATAGTAGTAGAGGACTACATCCACAGCAACGGCTGGAGGGTCCTGGCCCTGACCATCGTCTACCTGCTCACTTTCCTTTTCTTGGTCCTGGGGTCATTGGTCATCTTCACCTTCCAGCCAGTAGGGACTAGGGGGTGAGGGGGTAATGTACCATAGGTTCGATGCCGTGATAGTCGGTGCTGGTGGGGCGGGCCTGATGGCGGCCCTGCAGCTTTCAGCCAAGGCCCACACCGCAGTAATCAGCAAGCTCTATCCCACCCGATCCCACACCGGTACTGCCCAGGGAGGCATCGGGGCGGCCCTGGGCAACGTGGAGGAGGATCACTGGGAGTGGCACATGTTCGACACCGTGAAGGGGTCAGACTATCTGGCCGATCAGGACGCGGTGGAAGTCATGTGCCGCGAGGCCATCGACACCATCTACGAGCTCGAGCACGCCGGCCTGCCCTTCAACCGCACCCCGGACGGCAAGATCGACCAGCGCCGCTTCGGCGGCCATACCCGCAACTTCGGCGAAGGCCCTGTCCGCAGGTCCTGCTATGCGGCCGACCGAACCGGCCACATGATCCTCCAGACACTGTACCAACAGTGCATAAAGAACCAGGTCCGCTTCTTCGACGAATTCCATCTGCTGGACCTGCTGGTGACGGACGGCGTGGTCAACGGGGTCGTAGCCTACGAGATACGCACCGGCGAGATACACGTGTTCCACGCCAAAGCGGTGATCTTCGCCACAGGCGGCTTTGGTAGGGTCTACAAGATAACCAGCAACGCCCTGGCAGGCACCGGAGATGGGGTAGCCATCGCCTGGAGGCGCGGCATCCCGCTGGAGGACATGGAGTTCTACCAGTTCCACCCCACGGGCATCTACAAGATGGGCATCCTCCTCAGCGAGGCCGCGCGAGGCGAGGGCGGCATCCTCCGCAACAAACTGGGCGAACGGTTCATGGACCGGTACGCCCCGACCTTGAAGGACCTTGCGCCCCGCGACCTCATCTCCCGCTGCATATACCAGGAGATCCGCGAGGGCAGGGGCATCGATGGCAAGGACTACGTACACCTCGACCTCACCCACCTGGGCCCAGAGGTCATCGACAAGAAACTGCCGGACATCACCGAGTTCGTGCGGGTCTACCTGGGCATCGACCCGGTCAGAGAACCCGTACCTGTGCAGCCCACCGCCCACTACGCCATGGGCGGCATCCCCACGGACGTGGACGGCCGGGTGGTCATCGACGCCAATAACAAGCCCATGCCAGGCTTCTACGCGGCAGGGGAGTGCGCCTGCGTCTCCGTCCACGGCGCCAACAGGCTGGGCACAAACTCCTTGGTGGACATCATAGTGTTCGGCCGCAGGGCCGGGAAACACGCCCTCAACTACATCCAGGAGGCTGACCTGGTTCCCCTCCCCAAGGACGCCGATGCCCAGGCCAGGGAGGAGATAGAACATCTCCTAAACAACAACGGAACCGAGCGCGTGGCCGACATCCGAAGGGAGCTCCAGGAGGAGATGATGGACAAGGCCGGGGTGTTCCGCACCGGCGAGGGCCTCAAGCTCCTTTCCACGAAGATAGCCGACCTGAGACAGCGCTACACCAGGGTCCGCCTCTCGGACAAGGGGCGCGTCTTCAATACCGAGCTCACCGAGGCGCTGGAGCTCGGCTACCTGCTGGATATCGCCGACAACATCGTAGCTTCGGCATTGGCTCGCACCGAAAGCCGCGGCGCCCACTACCGAGAGGACTTCCCATCTAGGGACGACGCCAACTGGCTCAAGCATACCCTCGCCTATAGGACCCCGGAGGGGATACGGCTCGACTACAAGCCCGTCGTCATAACGAGGTTCCAACCCACGGAACGCAAGTACTGATCGAGGTCAAACGGTCGCCATGAAAGTCGCACTCAAAATACAACGCTTCAACCCCGAAATCGATAAGCGCCCCCACTGGCAGGAATTCGAGGCCGAAGTGGAGCCCACCGACCGCCTCCTGGATGCCCTCAACTACGTAAAGTGGTACCTGGATGGCACCCTCGCCTTTCGCCGCTCATGCGCCCACGGCATCTGCGGCTCCGACGCCATGACCATCAATGGGGTGAACAGGCTGGCTTGCAAGGTGCTTATCCGAGACCTCAAGCAACCGGTGGTGGTCCAACCCCTGGTGGGGATGCCCGTCATCAAGGACCTGATCGTTGACATGGAGCCCTTCTTCGCCGCCTACAGGCGGGTGAAGCCCTACCTCATTACCTACGATCATCCTCCCGCCACAGAGCGGCTGCAGACGCCCCAGGACCGCGAAAGATACGATGACACCACCAAGTGTATCCTGTGCGCGGCCTGTACATCCTCCTGCCCCGCATACTGGGCCAACAACGAGTTCTTTGGACCTGCGGCCATCGTTCAGGCCCATCGGTTCATCTTCGACTCCCGGGACCAGGGCGCGCAGGAACGCCTCGAGATCCTCAACCAACAAATGGGTGTATGGCGTTGCCGCACCATATTCAACTGCACCCAGGCCTGCCCCAGGGGCATAGAGGTTACCAAGGCCATCGAAGAGGTGAAGAGGGCTATCCTCTACGGCAGGGCGTGAGGCTCTCGGGCAACGGGACCAAAGCCCCGCGCCGCGGCCGGGGTCCTGTTCGTCGTTGGCAGAGGCTCATCTGAGGAGAGCGGGCTGGCGCGCGTCGAACCGCCAGAGGCCCGCCTCCTTGGCATACTGCAGCGCCTGCCTGTACTCCCCACGGGTGATGTTGCGCCTCAGCTCGGGATAACGGTCCGTAAGCACAACGTTGCCAGCCGGGTAGTACTGGGCCATCACATTGATGTAGGTGTCCCGAGAAACTTCCGTGGCCAGCCACTGAAAGATCTTGCGCGAATCTTCCACAAACCCCGGCATCACCAGATGCCTCACCAGAAGCCCGCGGCGGGCCAGCCCGGTGTCAGGATCGATCTCGAGGTCTCCCACCTGCCGATGCATCTCTTTAATGCTGTGCCGCGCAACCTCGGGATAGTCCCGGACACCGACATACCGGTGGGCCAGGTCCGGATCCCAGAACTTAAAGTCCGGCATGTAGATATCCACTATGCCGTCCATGAGCTGTAAGCTTTCGGGCCCGTCGTAGGCGCTGGTGTTGTAGACAATGGGCAGCCTGAGGCCCCTGGGTATCGCCAGCGCGAGGGCCTCGAGAATCTGGGGAACCACGTGCTCGGGCGTGACAAAGTTCAGGTTGTGACAACCCATCTCCTGGACCCGCAGGAAGATGCCTGCCAGTTCCTCTGGGCCGACCACCTGCCCACGTCTCAGCTGGCTGATATCCCAGTTCTGGCAGAAGACGCACCTCAGGTTGCAGGAGGTGAAGAACACGGTGCCGGAACCGCGCCACCCTCTGAGACAGTCCTCCTCCCCGAAATGGGGGAAGTAACTGCTGACAGCCGCGTAACGACCCACCCTGCAGTAGCCCACCTGGTCATCCAGACGGGCTACCTTGCAGAACCTGGGGCATACGCGGCACACCGGCCGCTCCCCATCGAGCCGCCGCCCCAACAGCTCAAGGGCCACCTGTACCCGCTCGGGAAGAAGGCCGCGTTCGAAGGCCTCCAGATAGGCTGGCCAACTGCCTCCCATAGCCAGTTCCCTCAACACCATGCCCTAGAAATATAATAAACCGCGATGTCCCAGTAGACTCACTTCAAGTTAGTTGCGACCAACATCGCGTCTAGGAGGGGCGCAGTGAAAAACCTCACTGAAGTGCTCAGCCACCTTATGAGCGGCCGAAGGGAGCCCCAGGCTACCCACCCCACCGAGATCACGGAGTGTCCGGAGTGCGGGGCCTCCCTCAGCGAGTCGGAGCTGTACGCGCTCTACCGGGTATGCCCGTCGTGCCGCCACCATTTCAGCGTGCCGGCCATGGAGAGGATTGGCATGCTGGTGGATGAAGGCTCCTTCAAGGAGATCAACAAGTGGCTGGCATCCATCGACCCGCTCTCCTTCACCGACAAGGTCCCCTACAGACAGCGCCTCCAGGAGGCCCAGAGGCGGACAGGGCTGGTGGATGCGGCCGTGACAGGGCTCTGCCGCATCGGAGGCATTCCTACCGTCATAGCCGTGCTCGACTTCGACTTCATGGGCGGCAGCATGGGATCGGTGGTGGGCGAGAAGATAGCCCTGGCCTTTGAGACGGCCCTCAAGCACCGCATCCCCATGGTGGCCGTGTCCTCCAGCGGAGGAGCCCGCATGCAGGAGGGGATTCTGTCGTTGATGCAGATGGCGAAGACTTCGGCAGCGGCGCGCCGCCTGCGCCAGGCCCGCCTGCCCTTCATCTCCATCCTTGCCAACCCCACCACCGGCGGCCTCTTGGCCAGCTTCGCCTCCCTGGGCGACGTCATCATAGCCGAGCCAAAGGCCCTCATCGGCTTCGCAGGTCCCCGTGTCATCGAGCAGACCATGGGTGCGCCCCTGCCGCCCGGCTCCCACTCCGCCGAGTTCCTCCTGGAACACGGCCACGTGGACATGGTGGTGGACCGCTCCAAGCTCCGTGACACCCTGGTCGTTCTGCTGGACCTGCTGACCTCCAAGTATCGGCTGGTGAGCCTGACAGGGCCAGACCGCTTCGAACCCAGGTACAACCCTTCCGTCACGCCCTGGCAGAGGGTCCAGCTGGCTCGCCACCCGGACCGCCCCACCACCCTGGACTACATTCGGCTTATGACATCCAGTTTCGTAGAACTCCACGGAGACCGGCACTTCGGCGACGACCCCGCTATCGTGGCAGGCATCGGCGAGCTGGCTGGCCAACCTGTAGCCATCATTGGACACGAACGCGGCCACGGCGAGCAGACCCCCTTCCGACGCAACGGCCGCGCCCTGCCCGAAGGATACCGCAAGGCTCAGAGGGTTATGCGCCTGGCTGCCACCTTCGGTGTGCCTATCGTGACCCTCATCGATACCCCTGGAGCCTATCCAGGCCTAGAGGCCGAAGAACGGGGGATCGCCTCG
>FWWL01000481.1_pt1 | contig 57007 bp, 43 predicted proteins | sample 2228331 | NCBI WGS metagenome assembly FWWL01 (sample SAMEA103939775, study PRJEB20133) | metagenome
GGGTTCGCCACCTTGCGAATGGACGACCGTGGGGTCGGTGACTCTCAAGGCGATATGCGAACCGCCACCACGCTCGATTTCGTGACCGATTTGCTTGCAGGGGTGAGCTACCTGCGCTCTCGGCGTGAGATCGACCGTCGCCGTGTGGGAGTGTTGGGACACAGCGAGGGTGCGCTGGTAGCGACGATTGCCAGTGCCCGTGCCCCACGCGAGATTGCGTTCGCAATCCTGATGGCGCCAACCGGTGTGCCCGGCGAGCAGATTCTCTATCGTCAAGCCGAGCTGATAGCGCGCAAGTCGGGCGTGAGTGAGGCGCTCATCGAAAGCAACCGCAAACTCCAAGAGCGCGTGTTCGAGATTCTCAAGCGCGAACGGGATAACACAAAGGCGAAGCAGGCGATTGTGGACGAACTCCTCAAGATGCTAGGAAACACTGCCCCCTCTGAGAACCAGCGCGCTAACCTTGAAGCGCAGGCAGAAAGCTACACCCTGCCGTGGTTCCGCACCTTCGTTCAGTTAGACCCTGCGCCCCACTTTCGGCGGGTACGCTGTCCTGTGCTGATTCTGAACGGCACGCTTGATCTTCAGGTAGACCCCGACCAGAACCTGCCTGTGATTGAGCAAGCTCTGCGTACAGGGCGCAACCGACGCTACACCATTCGGCGATTGGAGGGTCTAAACCACCTGTTCCAGCGCGCCCGCACAGGACTGATCACCGAGTACGCCCAGATTGAAGAGACCATCAACCCCACCGTGCTGGAGATTATCACCGACTGGCTCAAGCAGGTGGCGAAGTGAAAGTCAGTAGCACAGGCATTCCTGCCTGTGCTACTGTGCCTCACAACTCGATCACACTGATTGAGAGGGGTGGGAACGATTGGCGCACGATGTTGTTCCGAATGGTAATCGTGCGGGTGACGGGCGCCTTGCGCTGACGATCTTGCATGGGGGTGTATTGGGTCATCTGCGCGCTCGAACGAACCGTCGCTCCCTGAACCCGAATGTCGGCGTTCAGGGTGGTAGTGCGCGCCTTGTTCACCACCAAGAGGCGCACGCGTCCGTTGGGCGTGCGCACCGCATAGACCGAAAGCAGAGGGTGACTATTCTGTACTTGCACCAGCACATCGTTCGGCTTGGCAAATCGGTTCATCAGCACGAACGCATGGTAGGTCGGGTAGGGTGTGTTGAGCGGGTCGCCCACTCCCGAAGGATAGCCCGACGACACCACCCCATAGTCGCCCCACTGACGCCAGCCGTATAGGAGTGGTGAGTTGTTGTTATTCACCTCGGTACTGTTGTGCATATCCCACCACACGAACGCTTCCGCACCATTCAGAACCGCTTGGAAGAGCGAATCGACCGCATAGACAGCGTTCACGATGCTGGTGGTCTGCTTGCCCGGATTGTATGCGACCGAGTTGTTCTCGGTGATGAAGATAGGAATCGTATCACCTGCGCTTCCGAAGTAGTCGCGTAACATCTGACGAGCGCGGGTCATGATGTCTTGCCAGTTGCGGACGGAGTGGAGCAGACCTGCATCATCCTCGCGACCGGGGTTCTGCGGGTAGTAGTGGATGTCGTAGAAGTCAGGTACAACCCCCAAGTCGCTGAGCGTCTTGAGCAGGACGGCAGACCAACCGTTCACGCTCTGTCCTGTGCGTGGGCTGGTCACGCTCATTCGCTGGGGGAAGTCGGTTTCCAGCCAAGTGCCCACCACGCCCACTTTGATGGTGGGGTCGACCGCCTTCATCAACTGGATTGCATCGCGCGTGAAGTGGGCGTAGGTGTGGGCGTCGTGGCGGTGGGGATAGGTGTCGTATTCCCAAGTGCCGTAGTTCTCGTTGCCGATTGCCCAGTAGCGTACATTCCCACCGAGCGTAATGTTCGCATATTGCACCCAGTCGCGCGCTTCTTGGGGCGTGCCTGAGCCGTAGTTGACGCAAATCATTTTCTCTGCGCCAATTGCGTTCGCCACATTCAAAAAGCCCTGTGTGTCCGTGCCGTAGTTGCCTCCTGTGCGTCGATTGCGATTGTTGCGCCAGTCGTATTCGTTCGAGATGGAGCCTCCGGGATACCTCAGCACGCCGAAGCCTGCCGCCTTCATCAAACTCACTCGCTGAGATTGGGTCAGGAACCAGTCCCAGCACGCCACATTCATTCCGAACTTAAGCCGAGTCATCGTGGTCAAGGTTTGGTTAGCGTTCACCTGCACGCTCACACTGGTACTGGGCACGGGACGGGTGAAGCGGATGTCATCCAGATAGAAGGTCGGTTCGGTGACACCGCGTCGGTCGATGAAGTAGAGGTCGCTGATGCGATTGCCGGGCGACACGCCCAGCGCAGTGAGCGGGATTTCCACTCGTACCCACTGGTTGGCAGGGATGGAGCTCACATAGTCCGTGACGGGCACAGGTGCGCGGTCGACGCCATCGATTGCCACCATCACCGAAAACCGTTGCCCACCTTGCGAACCGCCGTGAACCCAGAACTCCAAGTGGGTGAAGCCTGTCGGGTCAAATCGTTCCACGCTGTGGAAGCGCACTGCCGACCAAGAGTACAAATCAGCACGAATCGAGTACTGCCCTGAGCGCACAGGGCTGGTATTGCGCATCTCGCGGTTCGCCCACGACCAATCGTCCCACCTGCCTGTCGGATAGTCGCGATAGACAGGCACGAATAGATGCTCATCGGCGTAGGCGTTGACGAGTAGTAAGCCGAGCGCGAGAATCACGCTCCACCATAGCCCAGCACTTCGCTTTTGCCGTCGCATACGCCTATTATACACCAAATTTTGAAAGGTTTCAAGACCCGCGCTTGCTCATCGATAGTCGCCCACCAGCACGAACCCGCTCCAGTGGTACGGGTGGGCGTATTTTTCCGAGCGTATCAGACTGAGCTGCGCAGAGCGCAGGGCTTCGTCTTTAGACTTGCCTTCGCGCAGGTGTCGGTGGAAGCCGACCATCAGCTCTGTTGTGCTTGTGTCCTGTACTTCCCAGAGGGAGACGACCACACTCCGCGCACCTACCGCTAAGAATGCCCAGCTTAGCCCGACGACGCCCTCGTGTTTTATCTCGGCTCCGCGCCCTGTCTCGCAGGCACTCAACACGACCAAGTCCGCTCTCATCGGCACGCCACCAAGCACTTGATAGGCGCGCAAGAGTCCATCATCGTCCTCTCCGCTCGGTGCGAACACCAACGCCGAGCCCAGTGGGTCTTGGTTATCTAACAGCCCGTGACACGCCAAGTGCACCACGCGTGACTTAGGAATATCGCTCAGCACAGCAGAAACCGTCGCTTCCTTGTCCACGACCACGCGCGCACCATTGCCATACAGTTGAGCGAGTGCTTCCACTTCCTTGCGCGCTTCAGGGAGCCGCTGCAGACGCAATCCACGCTTTTGAAGGCTCTCGGTATCCGCCCCTGATTGTGTGCTGACTTCAGGATAGGCGGGGTCGCCCACCGCCAGCACCGCATACTCCCATTCCCCCTCGCGCAGGTACGACCTCACCAGCCGATAAGTGCCGATAGACGGAACTGTGTGGATGGGCAGTTTCTCAATCAGGTAGGTCGGCTTGTCGCCCGCCTGAAACACCAACGCTCCGAGCGGCAGGTGGTTCAGCACGCCGTCGCGCATCACCAGCAGGCGTTTCGCTCCTTGCCACTCGGCTTGGGCGGGTTGGAGAAGCAGGTCATATAACGCCTTGCCCTTCTCGCCAATCGTCTTGAGGTCTGATTTCGGTCTGTTCAGACTGTCGCGCTCCATCAGCAGGGCGCGGTACTCTAACATGAGCCTGCGCACCTCGCGCTCCGAGCGGTTCAGCGGATAGACGCGCAGGCTCTGGCGGGTGGCAGTAATCAGCCACGACTGCTTTTCGCCCAGCACATAGGTCGCCAACAGCGTGCCTTCGTCAAGGCTCGCTTGAATCTGTTGCAGGCTCAGCGGTTCGGGGAACTGGAGTTGGGCGTAGCAGGGCGAGGCACGGCGCAGGTCGGCGTTCAGAGCGCGCTGTTCAGCAGAGACGGCTTTGAGCTCCTCTTGCCAGCGGGGCACTTCCGCTTCGGTGGCTTGTTGGAGTCCTCGGTAAGCGCGGGTGCGTCGGGCGTCCAGTTCCTGCTGGCGTTGGCGCAGGTCGTCGGGCACATCGGGGGCGATGCGCCACTCCCGCTCGCTGATAAGTTCCACGAGGGTGCGAGCGCGGGCACGCTCCAGTGTCTCAAACGCCAGAGCTGGCTGGTCTGTGCTAAGTTGAGTGAGAATAAGCAGAGTATAGGGGTCGGTAGAGCGTTCGCTAAAGAGCATTCGGCTTTCAGGGTCCGAGATGAACTGGCGTTGAGCTTCGAGGATGTCGGTGGCGGTACGGAGATGTCGTTCAGCGGTCTCCCAATCTTGGCGTTGGATGGCGTGCTGGCTTAGGTAGACGAGCGTCTCGGCGAGATCGACGGAGTTGGGCGCGAGCCGTTCTTGGATGGCGATGGCGCGTTTGTAAAGGGTATCTGCCCCTTCTGTCTGTCCGCGCTCGGAAGCCAGTTTACCTAAGTTGACTAAGCTCTTGGCGACCTCCAGCGAGTCGGGCGCAAGTCGTTCACGCAGTTCAAGCGCGCGTCGGTAGTGTTGCTCAGCCTGTTCCAAGTTGCTCTTTGCGTGGGCTACTGCCCCCAGATTGTTCAAGATAGAGGCATACCGTAGCGATTCGGGGGCGATACGCTCTTGTATCGCTAAGGCACGCTGGTAGTACTGCTCCGCCTCTGAAAGATTGCCCAGCGCGCGTGCCACCAGCCCTAAGTTGTTCAAGCTACCTACCACAATCAGCGAGTTGGGTGCCAGCTCTTCTCGGAGGGCTAAAGCACGCCTGTAGTGCTGTTCTGCCTGTTCCAAATCGTAGCGCGCGTGTGCTACCAGCCCCAAATTGTGCAAACTGCTGGCAACCAGCAGAGATTTGGGCGCCAGCGCCTCGCGGAGAGCTAAGGCACGCCTCAGATAGCCCTCTGCCCGTTCCAAATCGCCTCGGTCGTGGGCGACGATGCCCAAATTGTTCAGGCTACTGGCAACAGCAAGCGAGTTCGGGATGTGCTGTTCGCGGATTTGTAGGGTAAACTTTTGCCGATGGCTTGTTGGGAACTCCAAGCGACCGTGGTGGAACATCGTCAGCGTGCCCCCAATCAGTACGAGCTGATTTTGCATGCGCCTCCGATTGCGCAGACGGCTCAGCCAGGGCAGTTTCTGATGGTGCGCCCGATGGCGACGCTCGCGCCCCTGTGGCGTCGTCCTTATAGTATCCTGCGCGCCAACCCCGACAAAGGCGTCGTGAGCATCTTCTACTCGGTCATGAGTCAGTTCACCGAGCTCCTCTCGCTGAAGCCGTTGGGTTCCACTGTGAGCCTGCTTGGTCCGCTGGGGCGCGGGTTCCAGCGTGAGCGGGGCGTTCGACGCCATATTCTGGTCGCAGGGGGGTTCGGTGCGCCTCCGCTGAGTTTCTTCGCCTCACGCTTGGTGAGCGGGCTGTCCCCTAAAGAGCAGATTCTGATTCTGGCGGGCGCGCGTCGGCGTGACCTTCTGGTGGGGTTGGATGAGTTTCGCGCGCTGGGAGCGGAGGTGCGAATCGCCACCGAAGACGGCTCGCAGGGTTATGCAGGACGCGTGACCGATTTGCTCTGTGATGCCCTCAACGAACCGCTCCCGACCGCGGTTTACGCCTGCGGACCGAACCGAATGCTCCAAGTGGTCAGCGAACTCTGCATCGAGAAGCGCATTCCCTGTCAAGTCTCGGTCTCGACGCCGATGCCGTGTGGCGTGGGGGCGTGCCTCGGCTGTGCGGTCAAGGTGCGCGGACTGGATGGTGCGGTCTGGTACAAGCGCGCTTGCGTGGACGGTCCTGTGTTTGGTGCGGAGGAGGTCGCTTGGGAATGAGCGATTTGAGTATCCATCTCGGACGGTTGCGCCTTGCGAACCCGATTATGGTCGCATCGGGCACTTTCGGCTATGGGCTGGAATACGATCCTCTGGTCGACCTGAATCGGCTGGGCGCGCTGGTGGTCAAGAGCCTCACGCTCCAGCCACGCATCGGCAACCAGCCGCCACGCGTTGCCGAAACCCCTGCAGGGATGCTCAACTCAATCGGTCTGCAGAATGAAGGGGTAGAAGCGTTTATCGTGGAGACTCTCCCACGCCTGCGCGCCTACACCGTACCGATTATCGTGAGTATCGCTGGGAAGACGCCCGAAGAGTATGCTCAAGTCGCCCAGCATCTCCAGCGGGCGTCAGGGATTGCAGGGCTGGAAATCAACCTCTCGTGCCCCAATCAGGCGCGCGGTGGGATGGAGTTCGGCATAGACCCCGCGCTCACTGCTGAAGTGGTGCGCCAAGTGCGTGCTGAGACCAGTCTGCCCCTCTTTGCGAAACTCTCACCGAATGTCACCGACCTCGTGCCGATTGCCGAGTCGGCAGTCAAAGCGGGCGCGGACGGCTTGACGCTCATCAACAGCGTCGTGGGGTTGGCTGTAGACCCCCATACCCGTCGGTTTCGCTTGGCAACGCGTACAGGCGGACTAACAGGACCCGCTATCAAGCCGATTGCGCTTCACTGGGTCTACCGTGTGCATCGTGCGCTCCCCGAAGTGCCCCTGATTGGCGTGGGAGGTATCACCTCGCTGGACGATGTGCTGGAGTTCTTGCTGGTGGGCGCGAGTGCGGTGCAGGTCGGCACAGGCAACTATCTCAAAGCCACCCTCAGCACCGACCTTATCGACGAGTTAGCCGATTACCTCACTCGGTACGAAATCGCTTCTGTGCGCGAACTCATCGGCGCAGTGCAGGACGCGGTGTAGGTACAATCTTGGGCGAGGATGACCTGGTTTGACAATCAACCCTTGAGCGAACGCCCGCATATTGCGGTGCTGTTTTATGATGCGCTGGGCGACTTCGTGATTATCACGCCCCTCCTGCGCGGATTGAAGGAGAAGTACCCGAACTGCACGCTGGACTATTTCAGTGGCGAACGCACGCGAGAACTGGAGGAGGCACTGCCTTACATCGACTCGCGCTTCTCGGTGTTCGGCAACCCACAGGGCACACCAGCCCTGTTGGAGTACATCGCTCGGCGGCGCACAGAAGCGGGCGAGTATGAGCTGGTCATCAACTGCGATTTTCATCCGACTTTGGCGTTCGTGGCGCACCTGCTCCAGCCGAACTATGTGGTCGGGCGGTGCTTTCGGGACGACCTGCGCGAGGAAGTGCCCCGTGCCGAAGGCAAACGCCACCAACTTTATGAAGAGTACTGGTCGGCGCCCGACCTACTCCAACGCTACAGCGACATCCTGACCAGCACCTATATCGGTGAAATCTGGTGCCGAATGGCGTTCGTGGAGACCGACTTTTTCCGAACCGAAGTGCCCACCCAAGACCCCGAACGCCCCATCCCTGACATCCTGATTGCGACGGGGGGACGACGCTCTGCCAAACTCTGGAGCCGAGACTATTGGCGCGAGGTGATTGAGTGGTGTGCAGGGCAGGGGCTGAGCGTGGGACTGCTGGGCGACAAACCCCAACGCCAGAGCGCAGTCTACCACACGGGCGATACCGAATCGTACCTGTTGGAGACGACCCCTTTGATAGACTTGCGCGGTCAGTTCACTCTGCCCCAAGTGGCGGGAGCGATTGCGCGCGCCCGTGCCTGCATCTCGGTAGACAACGGCATTATGCACATCGGCTACAGTGTCGGCACGCTCACGATTGCGCTGTTTGGTGCCAGCCCGTGGTGGCTCTGGACACCGCCCGTGCCCCACCTCTATCGGGTATTGCCAGAGGAGCCGTGTAGCAAGTGCTACGAGAACCGCTTCCGCAACGCCGACTGCCTGTTGCCCGTTCACCAGTGCATGCTCAGCGTGCGTCCCCAGCGCGTGATCGAGGTTTTGAAGGGAGTGCTGGGGTAGCACAGGCGTCTCGCCCGTGTGCAGAATGGGCAAGATGTCCAAGCCACACCAGCGTAGCACGGGCATCTTGCCCACTAGCACAATCGTAGCACAGGCGTCTCGCCCGTGTGCAGAATGGGCAGAGATGCCCAAGCCACGACCGCCCACGCCCTTCCTGTCATTCCGAACGAAGTGAGGAATCTCTGAAACCTCGTCCCTCAGTGCCTCTCTTTGCAAGCAGAGAGTGGCGAGTAGCAGAGAGCGATTCCCCCTCTCCGTTTACGGCTTACTGCACGACACTTTCTTGAGGGAGAAAAGAAAAGGGGCGCACACGGGGGTGCGCCCCTACAAAGTCGCCTTTTCTGTAGGGGCAGACCCCCGTGTCTGCCCTTCTAACCCGTGTCTGCCCTGCCAAACAGAAGCCCACCTCACGCACAAGTACGAAAAACTGTCGTGCAGTAAGCCGTTTACGGAGAGGGGGCAAGGGGGTGAGGTCGAGATTCCTCGCCTTCGGCTCGGAATGACAGGCGTGGCTACGGGAGAGGGGCTGGGGGTGGGGAAGAAGCACTGGGCAGTTCCCCCTCTCCGTTTACGGAGAGGGGGCAAGGGGGTGAGGTCGAGATTCCTCGCCTTCGGCTCGGAATGACAGGCGTGGCTACGGGAGAGGGGCTGGGGGTGAGGGCTATTTACCCCTCAGAAATCACCGCCACCGCGTCCGCCACGACCGCCACCCGGTCCGGGCACTCCGCCCTGTTGCTGTTGCTGACCAGGGCGTGCAGGTCCACGACGCAGGCTGTTGTCCACATAGATGCCCCAGCTGTAGCGCACGGTGTTGCCTGCCCAGTCGGTAGCGACAATCGTCATCGTGTGGCGTCCGTCGGGCAGAGGCTTCGCCGTACCGCCCGACCGCAGGCTCACCGTAATCTCGCCCAGTGAAGGTTCATACTCGGCAGGCAGAGGCTCGTCGTTCAGGAGCCACTGCACCGAATCGGGGCGGATACCTGAACCGTCGTCGCGAATGCGCGCGGTGAAGTCCAACGGCAACTGCCCCGACATCATCTCGCCAATTCCCGGCACAGTGCGCAGAACTTGCGGTGGGGTACGATCAACCCAATCCATCGTGAAGGCGGTGAGGTTGCCTTCGCCCGTCGCAATCAGCACGCCGTTAGGGGTGAACACGGGCTTGCCCACAATTGCAAGGTAGGCGATACGGCGATTGTTCGCATCCAGCGTGCCCTCGGGGGGGCGCATCGTATAGAGCCACTTGAGCTGCCCGTCGGGAATCGAGTAGACCAGCACTGTGCCCCGACGCGTGACGACCCAAAGGTCGCCATTATGCAACACGGGGGCGTTCAGCGGTTCATAGCGCAGTTGGATCGGTTCACGCCCCCCTGCCAAAATGCGCCCGTTGTGGTCGAACACCACAATCTGGTTCTCGCGCGTGGTGACCACGATATGCTCCTCGTCAGCGGCGGGAGCGAGCCGAATCTCGGTGTTGAACTTGCGTGTCCAGCGCGCTGCACCACTGTTGGGGTTGAGCGCAATCAGCAGGTCGTTGGAGGTCACATAGACGCCATTGTTGGCATAGACGGGCTGAGCGTCGTAGTTAGGCGCGGGCAGTCGGAACACCCAGCGTCGGCTTCCCCCTGCCGTTGTGATAGCGTGAACCTGCCCGTTGTTTGTGCCGAAGAAGAGCGTATTATCAGCAAGCACCAGTGCGCCTGCAATGAAGTCGCCCGCTCGATAGGGTTCGCGCCAGAGTGGCTCACCCGAACGGGGGTTGAGCGCATAGACCTCCCCGCGTCCCGTGCCGATGTAAAGCGCTTCATCGGTCAGCACAGGGCGTGCGGTGGGCGCGCTATCGGCGGTGAACACCCAGCGCAGGCTCCCCGTCTGCGTGTCCAACGCCAGCACATTGCCATCGCTCGCACCGATATAGACCAGCCCATCGCCTTCCACAGGTTGCCCCAGAATCGTGGCGTTGAGCGGAGCATCGGCGGGGTACTGCCACTTCAGGGAACCCGTCTCCCTATCCACCGCGTAGAGGCGGTTGCCACACGCGTAGTAGATGGTCTGCTTGCCCACGCCAGGCAGGGCAGGGTTATTCGGGGCGGGGTTGCCGAAGAAACGCCAGGTCGCTGTGGGGGTCTGAGCCACCGCCACAGCCGTCATCAGCCCAAGAAGCCACACCAAAATTCGTTTTTGCATTCCTACCTCCACAAAAGATAACAGTTTGCCTTCGCGTTGGCTATTCCTGTCGTGCGCTTTAGATGCTGAACGAGGTTCCGCATCCACAACCGCGCTTAGCGTTCGGATTCTGGAACTTGAACCCTCCGCCGATGAGTTGTCCTGTGTAATCGACGATTGTGCCGTCTAAGATTTTCGCGCTCTTAGGGTCGATGACCACTCGGACGCCCTCGAACTCGGCGATGAGGTCATCGGGTCGGGGTTGGGGCGTAGGCATCATCACATACTCGAAGCCCGAACAACCGCCCGAACGCACCCCCACGCGCAGGTAGGCGTCGGTTTGCCCTTGCCGTGCCAACACACTTTGGATACGCTTCAAAGCGCGCTCGGTGAACTGCACAGGGAAAGTGGTCTTCTCCATCAACTCTCACCGAAGTCGATTATACCTTGTGAGCAGGTATACTCTTCCTGCTATGGGTCGCATTGTTGATGTTCCTCTGATTTTCGAGCGCAGTGTGCCTGGCAGGCTCGGTGTGCGCCCTCCTGTATGTGATGTGCCCACCCGCCCCTTAGCCGACCTGCTTGGAGCAGAGAACCTACGCGAAGAGCCTCCGCACCTGCCCGAAGTAAGTGAGTTGGATACGGTGCGCCACTACACCCGCCTCTCCCAACGAAACTATGGCATCGATGTCGGCTTCTATCCGCTCGGCTCCTGCACGATGAAATATAACCCGCGCATCAACGAGAAGGTGGCAAACTTGTCTGGGTTCACCCACGCGCATCCGCTCCAGCCCGAATCGCTCTCGCAGGGCGCGCTTCAACTGATGTATGAGCTACAGGAAGACCTGAAGGCAATCACGGGCTTCCACGCCATTACCCTACAGAATGTGGCAGGCGCGCACGGCGAACTGCTCAGCCTGATGCTCATCAAGGCGTATCACGAGTCGCGCGGGGAGGGCGCAACCCGCAAGGTCATCTTAGTACCCGACTCGGCGCACGGCACGAACCCCGCTTCCGCCGCGCTCTGCGGTTTCAGCGTGCGCTCCATCCCGACCGACGCCAACGGCAACACCGATTTGGACGCCGTCAAGCAAGCACTGGACGAACTGGGCGAGCAGGTCGCAGGCATGATGCTCACCAACCCCAGCACGCTCGGACTGTTCGACCAGAACGCCCAAGCGGTATGTGCCCTTTTACACGAGGCGGGTGCGCTCGTCTTCTGTGATGGGGCAAATATGAACGCGCTGGTTGGCGTGGTCAAACCTGCCGAGGTGGGCTTCGACTGTATGCACCTGAACCTACACAAGACCTTCTCCACTCCACACGGGGGTGGTGGTCCGGGCGCAGGTGCGGTGGGTGTCGCCGAGTGTCTGGAACCGTTTCTGCCCACCCCGCGGATTGTGCGCACCGACGATGGGCGGTATGCGCTGGCGTACGACTTCCCCCACTCTATCGGGCGGGTACACGCTTTCTACGGCAACTTCCTGAACTTGGTGCGTGCCTACACCTACATCCGCGCCTACGGCGGAGAGAACCTGCGCAACATCGGCGAGTTCGCCGTGCTGAATGCGAACTACCTGTTGGCGCGTATCCGCCACGCCTTTCCGCCCGCTGTAGACCGGCTCTGTATGCACGAGTGCGTGGTGACGGCGCAGGCGTACAAGCAGTATGGCGTGCGCGCGTTCGATATCGCCAAGCGACTGCTGGACTACGGCTTCCACCCGCCCACGATGTACTTCCCGCTCATCGTGCCCGAATGTCTGATGATCGAGCCGACCGAGAGCGAGAGCAAGCAGACGCTCGATATGTTTGCGAACGCTCTGCTGGAGATTGCGCACGAGGCGATGGAACAGCCCGACCTGCTCAAGAACGCCCCGCATAGTACCCCTGTGCGTCGGTTGGACGAGGCAGGCGCTGCGAAACAGTTGGTGCTGAGATGGCAGGGCGAGGTGGTCTATCCACAGGAAGTGCCCGCCTGCGCGTGCTGAGCGAGGGCGCGGGCGACCCCGCCCAACAGATGGCGACCGACAGTGCCCTGTTGGAAGCGTTTCTGGCAGGGCGCGTTGCTCCTACCTTGCGCTTGTACAAGTGGGCATCGCCTGCAATCACCTACGGTCTCAACCAGCATCTGCCTGAGAGGCTCATCCGAGAGGCAGAGAGGCTGGGGATACCGCTCTTTCGTCGTCCGACAGGGGGCAAGGCGGTTCTGCACGGGCACGACCTGACCGTTGCGCTGGTGTGGGATTCGGGCGCGCGTTTCCCCCGCCAAGCCTACGAGCAGATATTGCCCCTGCTTATCAAAGCGTTCGCACAGGTGGGCATCCCTGCAGCGGTGGGGAATGCGCCTCCTGCTTCGCCCCGTGCTACGGACGATGGGGGCGACTGCTTTGCCATTCCCAGCACAAGCGATATTGTCCACGCCGAGACCGGGCAGAAGTTAATGGGCTGTGCGCTTCGAGTGGTGCAGGGAGGCACTCTGCTTCAGGCATCTATCCCGCTCCACAAACCAAGCGTGCCGACCGAAATGCTCTTTGGCTGGACGCACCCCGAACCGCCCTCGATTGAAGAGCAAGCTCTTGCCAACGCGCTGATTGATTGCTTGAGCGAGTTGGTGGATGTAGGGGAGGCGAGGTAAACCCTAATCGTGGCTTGGGCATCTTTGCCATTCAGCACACGGGCGAGACGCCCGTGCTACCCTGTGGCTTGGGCATCCTGCCCATCGCGCACACACCCGCGCCACCCTGAAAAAATCGGCGAAAAAGCCGATAATTTCCCCGATTTCGAGGGCAAACCCCTTGACAAACCCGAAATTTTTTGTTATAATGTGGGGGATGCGCACGGAAGGGCATCAAATAGGCACGATGAACGACCGAAAGGCGTTCTGCCACCCAGTCGCAGGAGGCGAGAGACTGATTTGCAGGATGTTGCGGTGTCGGGTGGAACTCTCGGAGAGTGTCAAGCGTATAACCCTATGAATGGGCAACCTATGAACAGGGCTATGGGGTAGTTTGTGAAACCGTTCACAAACTCCCAACCGACTATCGGAGGTGACGAAATTGCCGATATTGGATGAAGAGATGGATATTTTGATGGAGTCGCAGGCAGGCACGCGCTTCAGCAAGGCGGGGCGCGATGCATCCCTTTACACCGACCCACTGGGCTTAGAGATGGACACTGCAGACTTAGAAGAGCTGGAGCCTATCGACGACGAGCTCAACGCAATTGGGCTGGGCGGTCTCGATTTAGGCGATGAAATCGAAGCGGAAGAGGAAGAGATCGATTTCTGGGGCGGGGTTGGCGAGGAAATCCCCCACGAGGAAGATAGCGTCGAAATCGAACTCTGGATGCTGCAGAGCCGACGCTCGCAACTGTTGACACCTGAAGAGGAAATCCGCTATGCACATCAGGTGCAAGAGGGTGAGCGACTGTACAAAATCCGAAAAGACCTTGCTAATAAGCGTAAGGTCTCTATAGATGAAATTAGTGAAGAGGCTTGGGCAGAAGCAGCGGGAATGCCCCCCTATGAGCTGGCGTTCCGCTTAGAAGAGGCAGAGGAAGCGAAGCGCCGACTCATCGAGTCGAACCTGCGACTCGTGGTGAGCGTCGCCAAGCGCTACGCTTCGCGCGGGATTTCGCTTGCCGACCTGATTCAGGAAGGCAACTTGGGGCTTATCCGCGCCGTCGAGAAGTTCGACCCAGAGCGCGGGTTCCGCTTCAGCACCTACGCCACTTGGTGGATTCGACGTGCCATCGCACGCGCCGTCATCAACAACAGCCGAACTATCCGAATCCCCGTCTATGTGGCGGAGCTTATTAATAAGGTCATCAAGACCGAGATGCGACTCCAGCAAATCCTACAGCGTGAGCCGACCGATGAGGAGATTGCCCAAGAGACGCGCATGTCGGTCGAGCGGGTGCGCGAGATTCGGCGCGCTGCCGTGGAGCCAATCTCCATCGAAAGCCCTGTGGGCGAGCGCGACAACGCCACACTCGGCGAGTTCATCCCGTCGAGCGATATCGTGCCCACCCCAGAAGATGTGACGCGCCAGATGATCCTGCGCGAAGAGCTGGACATGATTCTGCAGAAGCTCCAGCCACGCGAGCGAGATGTAGTGCGCCTGCGATTCGGGCTGGACGACGGCTACCAGCGCACGCTCGAAGAGGTCGGCGCAGAGCTCAAAATCACGCGCGAGCGTGTCCGCCAACTCGAACTGCGTGCGATGCGCAAACTCCGACTCATCGGTGAGCGCATCGAAGACCTGCGCAAGAATCAAGGGCTGGAACTCGAAGAGGCGCTTGCCCTCATCGAAGAAATCCAGTAAACCGCCTCAACCTATCCCCTCTCCTTCCAACAGGAGAGGGGATACGACTCTCTCAGGTTTAGGATGGGGCGGAAAAGTAGTATCGTTGGAGAGGGAGCATGGTAGAGACCCATGTGCCGACGCCGACCTTAGAGAGGCTGGCGACCTATTTGCGTGTGTTGCTGGATGCGCAAGAGGCAGGAATCGAAACCATCTCGTCCCAAGAGATGGAGCAACATTCTGGCATTAGCGCAGCACAATTTCGCAAAGACCTCTCCTACTTCGGTGAGTTTGGCAAGCCGGGTGTCGGCTACTCGGTCGAGCAGCTGATACGCTGTATCGAGCGCATCCTTCACTTAGACCACGACCAGCCGATGATTTTAGTGGGGGCGGGCAACTTGGGCGCCGCTCTGGTCGGCTACCCTAACTTTTCGGCACATCGCCTGCGTATCGCAGCGGTGCTGGACAACGACTTCGTCAAAATCGGGCGACTGTTTGGCGGGCTGGTGGTGGAAGACATTGCCCGTGCCCGTGAGGTGAACGAGCGTGTCGGAGCAAAGATTGCGATTATCGCCGTGCCTGCCAGTAGTGCCCAGAAAGTGGCGGACCTGCTCATTGAGGCGGGCATCACAGGCATCCTGAACTTCGCGCCGACCGTCCTGCGCGTGCCCCCCTATGTGCATGTGCGCAATGTATCGTTCCTGCAGGAGTTGGCGGTGCTGTCATATCACATCGCCGAGTCGGAGCCACTGCTGAAACCTTGCGAAACCGAACCGATAGGAGGCGGGAACGGGCGTGCAACATTATGACTTTCTCGTACTGGGCAGTGGTATCGCAGGGCTGACCTTCGCTCTGCATACCGCCGAGCACGGCATGGTCGCTATCCTTACCAAAAAACGACGCTCCGAATCGAACACGAACTATGCACAGGGGGGTATCGCCGCAGCGATGGGCGCAAACGACTCGTGGCGCATCCATATGCAGGATACCCTCACCGCAGGGGCTGGGCTGTGCGAGACTGAAGCGGTCAAGGTGCTGACCCAAAACGGCGCGCGTCTCATCCACTGGCTAGTGGAGATTGGGGCGCATTTCGACCACCACCCCGACGGCGCAATCGCGCTCGGACGCGAGGGCGGACATTCACGCAACCGAATCGTCCACGCGGCCGACCACACGGGCTACGAAATTGAGCGCGCGCTCCTTATTGCCGTGCGCAACACGCCCAACATCAGCCTGCTGGAGCATTATCAGGTGCTGGATTTAGTGATAGAGGAGGGCGAGTGTCGAGGCGCGCAGGTGCTGGACACGCTCACGGGCGACCTGTTCGAGATTCGGGCACGCGCGGTGCTGTTGGCAACGGGTGGGTGTGGTCAGGTCTACCTGCATACCAGCAACCCCCCGATTGCGACGGGCGACGGGATTGCGATGGCTTGGCGTGTGGGCGCGGTGATTGCGAATATGGAGTTCATCCAGTTCCATCCGACCACGCTGTACCATCCCGAAGCGCGTTCGTTCCTGATTTCGGAGGCGGTGCGCGGGGAGGGGGGCATACTCAAGCGTGCCGATGGCTATCGCTTTATGCCCGACTACGACCCACGCGCCGAACTTGCGCCCCGCGACATTGTCGCCCGTGCCATCGACGCCGAACTCAAAAAGACGGGCGACCCCTGCGTCTATCTCGACATCACGCACCTTGACCCCGACTTCGTGCGCCACCGTTTCCCCACGATTTACAGCACCTGCTTGGAGTACTCGATCGACATCACGCGCGAACCCATCCCCGTTGTGCCCGCTGCGCACTACACCTGTGGCGGGGTCTGGACGGACTTGTGGGGGCGCACGACCGTACCGAGGCTCTATGCCTGTGGTGAGGTCGCCTATACAGGCGTGCACGGCGCGAACCGACTGGCGAGCAACTCGCTGTTGGAGGCGTTGGTCTTCGCGGAGCGCTCTGCCCAACACGCCACCACCTGCTTAGAAGAACCGCCCCCCACGCCCGATTACCCCTGCGTACCCCACGAACCGTTCGCGCCCACTCTGGAATGGGAAGATGGCACGCCGTTCAACTGGGCGCAGGCACAGCAGGCGATTCGAACCCTGATGCAGAAGCGCGTGGGGATTGTGCGCCAGCGTGCCGAGCTGGAAGAGGCAGAGCGCGAACTGTATGCGCTCGCACGCCAGATTGAGGCCGCCTACCGCCACACACCGCCCACAGTGGACACGGTCGAGACGCGCAATCTGGTGACCTGTGCCTTGCTGATTACGCGCAGTGCGCTCTTGCGCAAGGAGAGCAGGGGGCTTCACTACATTCTGGACTACCCTGAACTCGACCCTGCGCTGGCGAGTTGCCCCACACTGATACGACGCTATGAAGAAGGTGGACTGTATCCTGCGCCCACACAAGTTGGAGGAAGTGAAGACCGCCCTGAGTGAGTTGGGCGTTGCGGGCATGACCGTGAGCGAGGTGCGCGGGTGTGGCAGTTCGCCCCCCAGCGCAGACGCTTTTGGCGACGAAGTGCTAATCCGCCTGCCCCTGCGCTTGCGGATTGAGATGGTCGTGCCCGACGAGATGGTGGAGCCAATCATCGAGACCATCCTGCGCCATGCCACTACAGGTCAGCCCGACGATGGCAAGATATTCGTTCTCCCCTATCAAGAGGCAATCCGCATTCGCACCGAAGAGCGCGGCGAGTCGGCGTTATAACTTGGGGCGCAGTTGTGTTCAGGGGGTATACTCTTGAGCGATGAGCGCAATAGTCAAACTCGGTTTGCCGAAGGGCAGTCTCCAAGAAGCCACCTTCAACCTGTTCCGCAAAGCGGGCTGGCAGTTCCATGTGCCGTCGGGTCGCTCCTATGAGCCTGTCTCGGACGACCCCGACCTTCAAGCCATCCTGTTGCGCCCGCAGGAAATCCCGCTCTATGTGCAGGACGGTATCTTAGACGCTGGTATCACGGGCTACGACTGGGTGCAGGACTGCAACGCCGATGTCCACGAAGTACTGGAACTGCAGTACTCCAAGAACACACGCAACCCGATTCGAGTGGTGATTGCGGTGCATCACGATTCGCCTATCCAATCGGTGCAAGACCTGCAAGGCAAACGCATCGCCACCGAGTATGTGCGCCTAACTCAGCGCTATCTTCAGGAGCGCGGGGTCAGCGCGCAGGTCGAGTTCTCGTGGGGTGCTTGTGAGGTCAAAGTGCCGAATCTGGTGGATGCGATTGTGGTCAACACCGAGACGGGCAGTTCCCTGCGCGCCCACAACCTGCGCATTCTGGAGGTCATCCTGCACTCCACCACGCGCCTGATTGCGAACCACTCGGCTTGGAACGACACCACCAAGCGTGAGAAGTTGGAGAATATTGCCCTGATGCTTCAAGGTGCGCTGAATGCGGGCACACTGGTCGGGCTGAAGATGAATGTCCACGAGAGCCACTTAGACGAGGTGCTTCGCGCACTGCCTGCCCTGCGCAACCCCACGCTCGCACCGCTGAGCAACAAGGGCTGGTATGCGGTAGAGACGATTATCGAAGAGCGCGCCGTGCGCGACTTAATTCCGCGCTTGCGTCGTGCAGGAGCCGAAGGCTTGGTCGAGTACCCGCTCAATAAGGTCATCCCATAGTGAGAGAAATATGCGAGTCGGGCTGATGGTAGGGGCAATCGGGCTTGTCTGGCTGTTTGGGTGTCAGCCCCAGAACAGTTCGGTCAGTGCACCCCAGCCCTCATCTCCGCCCGAAACGCAAAACAGTACCGAGAAACCTAAAGAACCCGCTACCGAACCTGCCGAGCGAACAATCCCGACCTACACCTATCGGGTGGTCAACACCTTTCCCCACGACCGCCAAGCGTTCACGCAGGGGTTAGAGTTCTACAACGGCTGGCTCTACGAGGGCACTGGGCTGGAAGGTCGCTCCACCCTGCGCAAGGTCGAACTGCGCACAGGGCGCGTGCTTCAAAGCCGTCGACTGGGCGATGAATTCTTTGGCGAGGGTATCACCCTCTTCAACGACCGCATCTATCAGCTCACTTGGAAGAATGGCGTCTGCTTCGTCTATGAGCGCGATTCGTTCCGTGAAATCAAGCGGTTCCGCTACGCAGGTGAAGGTTGGGGGCTGACTAATGACGGCAAGCACCTGATTATGAGCGACGGCTCCGATACACTCTACTTCCGCGATTCAGAGACCTTCGAAATCGTGCGCCGAGTGCAGGTTCACGCCAATCGTGTCCCCGTGCGCAACATCAACGAACTGGAATATATCGAGGGCGAGGTCTGGGCGAACATCTGGCAGACCGATATGATTGTGCGGATTGACCCCAAGAATGGTGAGGTAGTGGGCTGGATCGATATGGAAGGTCTCATCAACTACCTGCCTGCGCAAGATCAACCCTATGCCGAAGTGCTGAACGGGATTGCCTACGACTCTAAGAATAAGCGCATCTTCGTCACAGGCAAACTCTGGAGTCGGCTTTTTGAAATAGAAGTTGTGCCGAAGCGGAATCCCGACTGATTACTCTTGTAGGAAGTGGGGTACAATCGTAGTATGCCAACTCGTTGGATTGTGTCAGACCCTGAACATTTAGGCGGTGCACCACGAGTGAGAGGGACACGGATTTCGGTCGCTCTTCTACTGGAACTGCTTGCATTTGGAATGACAATCTCGGAAATCGTGCAGGAGTACCCCAGTTTGACCGAGGGGGCAATTCGAGAAACGCTTCTGGAACTTGCTGAGCAGTTCAAGCACGCTGAACTTCAGACCGTCTGATGAGAATCTCACAATTCAACACGAATCGGATAGTACGAATTGCAGAACGAGGGGTGTGAAAGCAATGGTTCGGCGTATTTCGATAGGGGATTACTATAACCTAACTTTCCTGTCGATACCGATGAGAGTGCCATAGAGGGCAGGCGTACTAAGGCGAAATCGCTCCCCCCATCTGTCACCCCTTACTGCACGACACTTTTTTGAGGGAGAATAGAGAACGGGCGCACACGGGGGTGCGCCCCTACACAACCACCTTACCTGTAGGGGCAGACCCCCGTGTCTGCCCTGCCAAACAGAAGCCCACTTCAGGCACAAGCACGAAAAATTGTCGTGCAGTAAGTCTGTCACCCTGAGCGAAGCGAAGGGTCTCTATGTCGCCCCTGTCGAGATTCTTCGCCTTCGGCTCAGAATGACGAGAAAAACGGTCAGAATGACGAGAAAAAGGGTCAGAACGACGAGAAAAAGGGCAACAGGAAAGAGGCAGACTCCGTCAACACTTTGCGCCGACAGCCCAGAACATACCTGCCTTCTGAAACTCATAGAGTATAATTCTCGTATAGTAGGTGAGGAGGTTCCTCTCTATGGCACGACGGTATGACGATGAGTTCGAACTCCCAGAGACGCAGATACGCGCTCTGGCTATCCTCAACGAGATTATGCGAATCGCTCCCCGCGACAACTACCAACTGCGCCAACTGCTCGCCCTGCTCCAACACCAGTTGGAGGTCGACGAGCGCCAGATGCAGGAGGCGATGGAAGCCCTCCAACAGTATGAAGAGGCGTATCAGAAGCTCACTTCGCCCGCCAACCGTATCGGCGTGTTCCTCGACGCGCCCGATGAGGGGATTGCAATGGTGGCAATGGGCGATAGCGAGTACTATGCCAACATCGACCCCAAACTGGAGAACCCTGAGTTCAAGGTCGGCACGCGCGTGAAGGTGAATGAGGCGTTCGCCGTGATTGGCGACCTAGGCTATCACCCTGCAGGACCGATTGTGAAAGTGCAGGAGGTGCTGGAGGGAGATCGCCTGCGCGTCGCTATGGACACCCAAGGGATGAGCGCCCGCATCGTGTTCCGCAGTACCGACCTGCGCGACGCCCTCATCAAACCAGGCGATGAAGTGCGCCTCGAACCGAACTACAAGGTCGCTATCGAACATATCCCCCATCAGGAGGTGCGCGACTACTACTTCGAGGAAGTGCCCCCCATCGAGTGGAGCCAAATCGGCGGTCAGGAAGAGGCAATCCAACTCATCCGCGAGACCATCGAACTGCCCCTGCTCCATCCCGAAATCTTCAAGAAGTTCGATAAGCAACCGCTCAAGGGGATTCTGCTCTTCGGTCCGCCCGGCTGTGGTAAGACGCTGATTGGCAAAGCAACCGCCTACAACCTCACCCGCCAATACTCCGAGCAGATTGGCAAACCCGTGAAAGAGTACTTTATGTACATCAGCGGTCCCAAGATTCTGAACATGTGGCTGGGCGAGACGGAGCGGATGGTGCGCGAGATTTTTGCGATTGCCCGTGAGAAGGCGCGCGAAGGCTACCTCGTATTCATCTTCATCGACGAGGCAGAGTCGATTTTGCGCACGCGCAGTTCGGGCAGGTGGCTCAACATCTCCAACACTGTCGTGCCCCAATTCTGTGCCGAGATGGACGGTCTGGTCGCTCTGGAGAATGTGGTGGTGATGCTGACATCCAACCGCCCCGACTACATCGACCCCGCTATCCTGCGACCAGGACGCATCGACCGCAAAGTGAAAGTGCGCCGCCCCGACCGCGACGCCACCCGCGAGATTTTCTCGATCTACCTGCACGAGAACCTCCCGCTCGACCCCGCCTTCGCCAGCGAGTACGATACCCCAGCCGAAGCGCGCGAGTGCCTGATTGAGCAGGCGGTGCAGTACCTCTGGCGCAAAGCGCCCGACACCGAGTTCCTCCAGGTATTTATGCGCAACGGGGGCGTGGAGACCCTCCACTGGCGCGACCTCGTGAGCGGTGCGCTGATTAAGTCGGTGGTAGACCGTGCGAAGGAGTACGCGATTCGGCGCGCCATCAACGAGCCGAATGTGGAACACGGTCTGCGCCCTGACGACCTGCGTCTTGCAATCGAGCGCGAGTACCGCGAGAACGAAATCTTCCCCAAGTCGGATGTGATGGAAGATTGGCTGAAGCTGATTGACTATGAACCCGAATATGTCGCCAGCGTGAAGCCGATTCGTCCTGACACGCGCCCCGACGACACGCGCCGAACCGTGATTTAACTCGCTTCATCTGCCTCCTCTGGTGAACGCTACTACTCCTCTCTGCCCCTCTCCGCGAAGAGAGGGGCTTATGCTTTCTGGAAACGCGCTTACGCCCTAAGCGTCTTACAATCGGACGACTTGTAGTCCTATCGAGGTAACGGTGCGTATTCCACAGGAGTTCCAGAGGTCACCGCAGGGCAGTCAAAAGGGGTCGTGAACGGCAAAGAGGTTGATTTGCCCCTTCCTGTGCGCTTCGCCGATAATCGTCTGTGGGTTCCCCTGCGTGCGTGGGTGAACCTGCTGAACGAACATCTGGGGATGAAGATAAGGCTGAAGTATGATGAGGAACTGGGGCGTGTCGATGTGTGGCATGAAAGGAAGCAGGAAGGAGAAGGCTCCTGAGTAGGAACGCCCTTTCTTCACCTTGCACTCGGTGGAGAGAGAGTTGAAGGGGTTTGAGGGTGGTTTGGGCATCTTGCCCATCCACACATGTAGTATACTAAGTATCGGAGGCGAATGATGTACCGTGCCAAAGCTATAGACCGTGCCGACCGATACCGCGTGAAGGTCGAGGAGTACCGATTCTACCGTCGCAACGGCTACCTGATTGTGCGAAACTTGGTGGCGCCTGAAGAGGTGGAGGAACTGCTCCAGTTCGCTTCGGATTTGCTGTATGGGCGTGAGGTTATGCCTGGAATGGAACCGCCCCCTCCCAACGCCACCGACGAGCAACTGTTTGCACGCTTCAGTCGTATCCACATGCTCCACCGAGTTCACCCGATTGCCGAGCGGTATCTGCTTCATCCGCGTGTGCTGGATGTGTTGGAGGCACTCATCGGTCCCGATGTGCTGGCGCTCCAGACGATGCTGTTTTTGAACCCGCCAGGTAAGGGCGGGCAGGGCTGGCATCAGGACGCCTACTACATCACCACCTATCCCGACACTTTGATTGGAGCGTGGATTGCGTTAGATCGCGCCGACGAGGAGAACGGATGCTTGTGGGTCGTGCCCGGCTCACACTGTGAGCCGATTTATCCCCCTCACGGGCTGCGGGGGATTATCCACGCCGATGGCGCGTTTGAAGACCTCGAATCGGTCGAGAATGTGAGCCACCTGGACGATGAGGTCAACACGCTGTCAAGAGTGGTGCGCCAGTATCCGCCTCCTGTGCCTGTGGTGCTGGAGTCGGGCGATGTGGTGTTTTTTGAGGGACACTTACTTCATCGCTCCTATCCCAACCGCACTCAAGACCGATTTCGAAGGGCGTTTGTGAGCCACTACTGCAACGCGCGCTCGTGGGTGCCTTGGAACCACGGTAACCCTTACGAGGGCAACTGCGCGAACTCCCTGCACATTTTGGCGCGTGGGCGGACGCATATGCCCTATGCCCTGCCTGCATTCGGCACGCCCTGCTCGGCACTCGAAGCCCAAGAGGAGCCTGCAAATGGCTCTGCAGAACCGACCCGAATGATGGGCATGGGCGATGAGATGATTGTCGTGGAACAGATTTACACCGATTCGCGAGGGTAGGATTGTCGCCCGTGTGCTGAATGGGCAAGATGCCCAAGCCACGCAAAGTACCACAGGCATTCCTGCCTGTGAAACGCTTCTTTGACATAGACAGGAATGTCTGTGCTACTTGGGCAAGGATGCCCAAGCCACTGATTTTTCGAACACCCTCAGCAGGAATTGCATTCTGCTCGATGAAATTGGGTATACTACACGACACTCTACATTACAAGGAGGACTGATGATGCACAAAGGAATGCTTTTGATGAGCGCGTTGGCGCTGGTCGCCACGCTGACAGTCGCAACCCCTGCCTCTGCGCAAGATAACGAACTGCAGGGCTTCTCGGTTTCGGCTGGCGTGTTCTACCCGACCAAGAGCGCCGTGCGCAAGGCAACCGATGATGTCTGGTTGAATGTCAACCTCGGCTACACCTTCCAGACCAGCGAGCCGAACGAGAGCGGGTACTACTATGACCTCGGCGTGATGGTCGGCTACTACGGCTCCGGGGACATCTACAACATCCCTGTGATGGCGACCTTCACTGGCTACATCAATCCCCAGTTCTTCTATCGCGCGGGCGCTGGTGTGGGCTTCACCAAGCAGTTCCGCACGGGACTGGCAGGTGCCACCAAGAACGAGTCCAACTTCGCCTATATGATCGAACTGGGCTACAACTTCAGCGCAGGCACCACGCCGATTGCCATTACGGTCGGCTATCAGGGTGTTTCGGGCGCAAATGACCAGTTCACGGGACTGACCTTCAACCTCCACTTCCGCTTCTAAGTCCCTAAAAAGGCATTGCAACAAAAAATCCCCCTCAGGCAAGCCTGAGGGGGATTTCCTTATTGGAAGGAAGGTACTCTCCACCCCTATAGACTCAAATTCCCCTCAAAACCGGACAGCCTTTTATAAAACCTGTCAATCTTACGGGCGTCTAACGAGATAGGATGCGAGTGCGTGCTTGGGGATTCACGCTGGTCGAACTGCTGACGGTCATCGGGATTATTGCGCTTTTGGCGGCGATTCTGTTGCCTGTGTTGATGAACGCACGTCTGGGCGCACAACGAACCGTCTGTATCTCGAACTTGCGCCAGATTGGGCTTTCGGTGCGGATGTATCGCGATGACTATGGTGAACTGCCTCCCTATCTCTCGGCGGTGCGAACCTATGTGGGTGATGCGCGCCTCTTCGTTTGCCCGCGCGACCCGCTGTCAGGGCAACATAGGGTGGAAAACACGCTGGGCGACGCATTCCGACTGGAGGGAAACTTCTATCTGCCCTCAGGTGTGAGCTATACCTATGTGCCGAACTGGGCAATCGCGCGCCAGTTGGGGTGGTGGCAAGCAGGACCGCCCTATGGCGATGGTAAGTGGGGCGAGCTGACACCCCTCTCCGAATGCCACTGGCACTGGGCAGGGCGGTTCAACCCCACTTGGCAGACCGACCGCATCCATCATGCGCGTGGGTGGGTGCTGATTCTCACGCTCAACGGAGCGGTACGCCGTATCCGCGCCGAGACCGCACCCGAAGATTTTTCACCTGAACGCTACTATTAGGCGTCTCAGGAGTCTATCCTGATAGGTATAATGCCGAAGACGAGGTAAAACGATGAGACGCATCAGTTGGATACTCGGATTAGGGCTTTTATGGGTGTGGGCAATCGCCGACACCTCGAATGTTTCTATCAGCAATTTGCAAGCGCATGTGCGCCACTTGGCATCTGAAGAACTGGAGGGACGACTCTCTCATATGCCCGGTGGGCACAAAGCGGCGGACTATATCGCACGAATGTTCGAGTCGTATGGCTTGGAACCGAAGGGAACCGACGGCTACTTCCAGGATTTTGAGGTCACGATTGGTTTCAAACCCGGTGCGAACAATCAGTTCCGCATCGTGCCTGCGCGTGGGAATGTGTGGACGGCTCCTGCGGACGCCTTCCGCCCCGTCAACTTCTCGGACAACAAGGACGCTTCGGGTGAGGTGGTGTTCGTTGGCTACGGCATCTCGGTTCCCAATGCAGGCTATGACGACTATGCGAGTGTCGATGTGAAGGGCAAAGTGGTGGCGTTCTTACGGGGCACACCTCAGTGGGACGAGATGAACCCCGATATTCAGCGCGCCAGCCGACTCGCCAGCAAGATACGCACCGCGGTGGATAAGGGCGCAATCGGTATCCTCGTGCTGAACCTGCCCGATAATGACCGATTCCTGCCCCTTGGAATGCGTGGGCGTACTCCTGCTGCGGGTGTGCCGATACTGAACCTCAACACCCAGACCGCTGACCGCCTGCTTCGCTCGGCGAACCTCTCGGTGGCACAGGTGGTGGAGCGCATCAATAAAGAGCGCAAGCCGATGAGCATGTCGATTGAGGGCATCAAGGTCGAGATGTCCGCTTCGCTGGAGCCGAATCGGGGCACTGCGCGCAATGTGATTGGTTTCGTGCCTGGCAACGACCCCGCTCTGCGCGACCAAGTGATTGTGGTGGGGGCGCACTACGACCACCTCGGCTTCGGGGAGGTCGGCTCGCTGGCGCCCGAACCGGGGGATATTCACTACGGGGCGGACGACAACGCCTCAGGCACGGCAGGAGTGTTGGAACTCGCCCGACTCATCGCTCAGAACCGTGAGAAGTTAGGGCGCAGTGTGCTGTTCATCGCCTTCTCTGCCGAGGAGATTGGGCTGGTCGGCGCCGCCTACTTCTTGAATAATCCCACTGTGTCTGTCGAGAACATCGTGGCGATGTTCAACTTCGATATGATTGGTCGCTCAAATGGTGGGCGTGTGAACATCAGCGGTGTCGGCACCTCGGCAGACTGGGAGCGCATCCTGCGTGAGGCACAGGTCGACGGCTTGCAAGTTCAACTCCAAGCCAGCGCTGGTGGCGGAAGCGACCATGCCGTGTTTATCCGACGCGGTATCCCTGCAGTGTTCTTCTTCACGGGGATGCATCCCGACTATCACCGCCCATCGGACACTTGGGACAAGATAAACTATGAAGACCAAGCGCGCATCGTAGCGATGGCGGAGCGTGCCATCTACACCGTCTCCACGCGCCCTGAGCGGATGACCTTCCAACAGCCTCAACAATCTCAGCAACGCCCTCAGCAACCGCAAGCCAATCAGGGCAATCGCAGGTTCCGTGTGCGGATTGGGCTGATGCCCGAATACAGCGAAGGACAAGGGGTGTTGCTAGGCGGAGTGGTGTCGGGTTCGCCTGCTGAGCGCGCAGGGCTTCGCGCAGGCGACCGAATCGTCGCAGTGGACGGGCAACGCGTGAACAACATCGAGGAACTGACCGCGCTCTACGAGAAGATGGAGCCAGGCAAGCCAGTGGAGTTCACCGTCCTGCGCGAGGGGAAGGAGATCAAGGTGCAGGTGACTCCCGTCGCGCCTGATGCCTGAGCGAAGACTGCAAACGCATTCCACCCCTACTCAAACAGATACCCCTCTCCCTCTGGGAGAGGGGCTGGGGTTGAGGGCTTACCGAGAAGCACACGGGCGAGACGCCCGTGCTACAGAGGGAGTGAGGGCTTGCTCACACCATCAACACGGGGTTCTCCAGAATCCGCTTCAGCGTCTGGAGGAAGCGCGCGCCCGTTGCACCGTCCAGCACGCGGTGGTCGCAAGAGAGGGTGACGGTCATTCGGGAACGCGGTACAATCGTGCCGTCGTCCAGCACAACAGGCACTTTCTTCACTGCGCCCACCGCCAAGATCGCTGGGGCAGGGGGGTTGATAATCGCCGAGAACGAGTCGATGCCGAACATCCCCAAGTTCGACACGGTGAAGGTGTTGCCTGTCATCTCGTCGGGGAGGAGTTTGCCCTCGCGCGCTTTTTGCACGAGGCTCTGCGACTCTTGGGCGATTCGGCGGAGCGACTTCTGCTCGCAGTGGCGCACCACCGCCACCAAAAGCCCTTCATCCACCGCCACCGCAATCCCGATGTGTGCGCCGTCGGGATAGACAATCTGGTTGCCGTCGTAGCGGGCGTGGGCGACAGGGTACTGTTCCAGCGCAACCGCGCACGCCTTCACTATCATATCGTTCACGCTGACTTTGACGCTCTCGTCTGCCTGATTGATTTGGGCGCGCAGAGCCAGCGCATTCTCCATATCGATCTCCATCGTGAGGTAGAAGTGGGGGATAGTCTGCTTTGCTTCGGTCGTGCGCTGGGCGGTGATTTGGCGCAGGCGGTTCAGCGACTCGGCGCGCTCGCCAGTTAAGACAGGAGCAGGAGCCGGTGTGGGCACTGCCACAGGAGCAGGCGGAACAGTCGGCATAGGTGCGGGCGCGACTTCAGGCTTCGGCGGAGCCGAGACTTTCTGCGCATCGAGGTAGGCTAACACATCGCGCTCCACAATCCGCCCTTGCGGACCTGTGCCCGTGATGAGGCTGAGGTCAATTCCGTGCTCTTGGGCAATCTTGCGGGCGAGCGGGGAGGCTTTCACGCGACCCGGTGCGCCCTTGTCTACGCTGGGTGCAGGCGCAGGTGTGGGAGCAGGCGCAGGTGCAGGAGCCGACTCCGCTTTGGTGGCGGGTGCTTTGCCGTCGTCCGACTCGTCAGGCAGGCTCTCGCCCTCCGCCAGAATGTAGGCTAAGGGTGTGTTTATCGGCACCACCTGACCTTCCTGCACGCGTATTCCCTTCAACACGCCCGCGCCGGGCGCCTCAACCTCGACCGTCGCCTTGTCAGTAGCGATTTCGGCAACAGGCTCACCTTCCTGAACCGTGTCGCCCTCCGCTTTGAGCCAGCGGACGAGCGTGCCTTCTTCCATCGCGTCGCCCATCTTCGGCATGATAATCGTATGCATCGTCGTTCCTCCCTTAGGCAGTCACTTGTTTGATGGCGGCGACCACATCGTCCACTTGGGGCACAGCGTTGCGCTCCAGATATTTATTGTAGGGCATAGGCACATCCGCGCCCGCCACGCGCAGGATTGGCGCGTCCAGTTCGTCGAAGGCGTGTTCTTGGATTTGTGCCACAATCTCCGCACCGAAGCCCGCATAGCGCCAATCGTCGTGCAGGGCGACGGCGCGGTGCGTCTTACGAATCGATTGGAAGACCGTCTCCCAGTCGCAGGGCACGAGCGTGCGTAGGTCGATAATCTCTACCTCGATACCCTCCTCGCTGAGCTTCTCTGCCGCCTGCTTCGCCAGCAGGACTCCCCGCGAGTAGGTGATGATGGTGGCGTCGGTTCCCTCACGCACGACATTTGCCCGACCGAACGGGAGCGTATATTCACCTTCAGGCACTTCGCCTTTGGTCAGGTAGAGTTGAGGATGCTCGATGAACATCACGGGGTTCTCGTCGCGGATAGCGGTCTTGAGCAGACCTTTTGCGTCGGCAGGGGTGCTGGGAATCGCCACTTTCAGTCCAGGCGAGTGTGCCAGCCAGAGTTCGATACTGTGCGAGTGTTGCGATGCCAACTGCTTACCGGGTCCTGCAGGACCGCGAATGACCATCGGCACTCGGCAAGCTCCACCCGATTTATAAAGAATCTTCGCTGCGTGGTTCACGATGGCGTCCATCGCAAGGAAGGCGAAGCTCCATGTCATCACCTCCACCACAGGGCGCAGTCCCTCAATCGCAGCGCCAATTGCGATAGAGATGAAGCCCGGCTCTGAAATCGGGGTGTCCCAAACGCGGTGGGGTCCATACTTTTGGAACAGTCCTTCGGTGACGCGGAAAGTGCCTTGATAACGCCCAATATCTTCTCCCATTAAGAACACGCGCTCGTCACGGTCAAGTTCCTCGATGAGCGCTTCGCGTATTGCTTCGCGGTAGGTCTTGATTGCCATTCAGGTATGCCTCCGTACAGTTATTGCTCGCTCCCTAAGAGTGTACCCGAAATCTTGGCGAGCGGGGGAGTAGGCGAGTGGGTGTGCGAAAAATCTGTTTGTGGCACGGGCATCCTGCCCATTAGCAGAGTGTAGCACAGGCATTCCTGCCTGTGTTTCTTTATGCACAGACACGAATGTCTGTGCCACGCTCGTAGCACGGGCGTTCCGCCCGTGAGATTCTTCGCTTCGCTCAGAATGACGGAGGGCACGATGTCCAAGCCCCCTTTTCCCCACTCTGTTTCTACGCGTCTCCTCTTCGGGTACAATCGGGGCGATTGGAGGGGAGCACATCCCCAATCTACCGATGGAGGCAATTGCAAGCGATGATAAGTGGCAACCGTCGTAAAGGGCACGCAGTGGTGCTCGGTGCAGGCACGATGGGCAGTGGGATCGCAGGTCTGCTCGCCAGCATGGGCTGGCGCGTGAGCCTCTTAGACCAAGGCGACATCGCCCACCAAGCCCTAGAGCGTATCCAAAAAACGAACGCCGTCTACCAACCCACCGACATCCAGCGGATTCACCCCGGCAGTGTGGACGAGCATTTAGACCAAGTGCGCACCGCCGATTGGGTCGTGGAAGCGATTATCGAACAGATTGAACCCAAGCACGCACTCTGGCGACGCGTCGCCGAATATGTGAACAACGACGCGGTGCTGAGCTCGAACACCTCGGGACTGGGCATCAGCGAGATTGCGCAAGCACTGCCCGAATCGCTTCGCAGTCGGTTTCTGGGCACACACTTTTTCAACCCGCCCCGCGTGATGCACCTGCTGGAGCTGATTCCGACAGGCGATACCGACCCCGACCTCACGAACCGCTATACCACCTTCGCTGAGCGTCTGATGGGCAAGCGTGTGGTGCTAGCGAAAGACCAGCCGGGCTTCATCACCACTCGAATCGGCGTCTATGCACTGATGCGTGCTTTGGCGAGCGCAATTCAGTATGGCATCACCCCTGAAACCGCTGACCTGATGCTGGGCACGCTTGTCGGGCGACCGCGCAGTGGCGTGTTTCGTCTTGCAGACCTAGTGGGGCTGGATGTGGCAGACAACATCATCCGCAACCAGAAGCAACGCCTGCCCGACGACTCGTACCTGCAAGCTTTGGAGATGCCCCCACTCTGGAACCGTCTCCTCTCGGAGGGACGACTGGGCGAGAAGACCGGCGCAGGCTTCTATCGGCGCGAGGGCAAGGAAATCTATGCGCTCGACTTCGAGACGCTGGACTATCGCCCACGCCAAGAGCCGAGCCTACCTGTTGAGATTAACCCGCGCGCCCCGTTAGCTGAGCGTCTGCACGCCTTGCTGAATCTGCCCGACCCGTATGGGGCGTTCTTCCGTGAGGCGTTCCTGCTCCCGCTCGCCTACGGCGCAGAGGTGATGCCCGATGTGGCATACGATATTCCGTCGCTCGATATGGCGATGAGGCTCGGCTACAACTGGGAGTTGGGCGTGTTCGAGACTTGGGATGTGCTGGGCGAAGCAGGGCGCAACGCACTGGCACAGCTGAACCTGCCCCGTGAACCGCGCACGCTCGTCGACCTGCGCAACGCCGAACTGCAGACCTTCTACGCCACGCATGGCGCCGGCAAACTCTACTTTGAACCCCACGATGGCGAAGGCGACTATGCCCCGTTGGTGATGCCCCCCTTCTTCATTCAGTTAGAAGACCTTGCGCGCTCTCACCGCCTGATTACGGAGACGCCCGAATGTAGGGTGCTGGATCTTGGCGATGATGTGGCGTGCATCGAGTTCCGCACGAAGGCGAATGTGCTCACGCCCAGCCTAATGGAGTTCATGCACGAAATGCTCGACCGTGCCGAGCGCGAGTTCGTGGGCGTGGTGATTGGCAATCAAGGGCGGATGTTCTCGGCAGGGTTCAACCTGAACCTGTTCTTGGAGATGATTAGCGCAGGCGATTGGCAGGGAATGGACAAGGGGCTTCAACTGCTCCAGACGCTCAGCCAGCGCATTCGCTACTGTGGCGTGCCGGTGGTGTCGGCGGTTCACGGCTACGCGCTGGGGGGTGGCTTGGAGGTCGTCTTGCCCTGTGTGCATGTCCACGCCCACATCGATGCGGTGCTGGGGCTTCCCGAAGCGTCGGTCGGGCTGATTCCTGCGGGCGGTGGCACGACGCTGATGACCCGACGCGCCTTAGCGAACCTGCCCCCTGAAGCCGACCCTGTGCCCCACCTGCGAGGGGTGTTCCAGACCCTTGCGTTCGGCAAGCGTTCCACGCATGCGTTCGAGGCATATACGCTTGGCTTCCTGCGCCCCCACGATACGCTCTGCTGGAACATCGACCGCCTGCTCTATGAAGCGAAACAGCATGTGCTTGCGCTCTCAAGGGCGGGCTATCGTCCCCCTGAGCCAACGCCTCTCTTGGCGGTGGGCGAGAACGGCTTCAGCCGACTGATGATGGAGGTTCACTGGGCGCACCAAGCAGGTCAAATCACCGACCACGACCGGCTGATTGCCGAGAAAATCGCAACGGTGATGACTGGGGGCACTCTGCGCTCGGCGATGTTGCTCCCAGAAGAGGAGTTCCACGCGCTGGAGCGTCAGGTGTTCATCGAGCTCTGCCAGAACCCCAAGACGGCGGAGCGCATTCGCCATATGCTGGAGACGGGCAAGCCGTTGCGGAATTAGGGGGTTGGGCATTTGTGCCCCTTTAGCCCTCACCCCCAGCCCCTCTCCCGAAGCTTCGGGAGAGGGGAGTGAACCTTAACCCTCAATCCCCCTCTTCGCAAGCGACCTTACCTGTCATTCCGAACGAAGCGAGGGGTCTCGATGGTGTCCCAAGTCGAGATTCCTCGCCTTCGGCTCGGAATTACACAAGGGATGGCTCGGAATGACAAAAGGGAAGGCTCGGAATGAGTCCCTCTTTGTCACCCTGAGCGAAGCGAAGGGTTCCCAAAGTCGAGATTCCTCGCCTTCGGCTCGGAATGACAGGTGGGGGCGACAACAATGACAAGTGGGGGGCGACAACAAAGTTGGGCGATACACCAAAGGGCTGTTGCGCTTATGCCACTTCTTTCAGCACACGCTCGATCTCCGCAAGTTGGGAGCTAAGGCGGGCATCGTAAGTGCCGTGGTCGGTCTCAATCACGCAAGTACCCTGCTCCACACGACGGTCTTCGACAATCTCGATTTGGGGCACGCCGTCCAACACCGCCAACAGGTCGGCGCGATGTTGGCGCACTTGGCTCAGGTCGAGCGGGTTCACGCGAATCTGCACTTCGCCAAAACTCTTCACACGCTTCAGAGTCTCGCGCACCATCTGCAGGGCGTGGTCGGGATGGAGGCGCAACTCTTCCTTCACGACCTTGCGCACCGCTTCCAGCGCCAGTTCCAACATCCCTTGCTCTGCCTCTTGGAGATAAGATTGCGATTGTTGCTGAAGTTGCTCGATGAACGCCTGCACCTCTACTTGGAGCCGTTGGAGGGTTGCGAGCAAGGCTTGGTGAGCCTCCTCTTCCACGCGTCTTTGCGCTTCGGCGTAGCCTTGTTCATAGCCTTGTTGATAGCCCTCGTTGTAGGCGCGCTGGCGTATCTGCTCTGCCTCTTGAATCGCTCGGAGCCGAATGGCGTCTGCCTCCTGTTGCACCGCCTGAATGTCCACCGGTTCTGGTTCAGGTGCAGGCGGGCGATACTCCGGGAACACGGCAGGCTTCGGCTCGGCAGGGCGATGGGCGCGCTCGATCGGTAGATTCAGCGGTTGGAGGTCGGGCGGGAGGGTCTGGGTTGCCTCCCGCTGGAGCTCGCTCAGTTGGGGGAAGGGATGAGCGCGCGCCATTTCAGATCATCATCTCCTCTTCGCCACCGCGTGAGATGACAATCTCGCCCGCCTCTTCCAAGCGTCGCACGATGCTCACGACCTTCTGCTGTGCCTCTTCGACCTGACGCACGCGCACAGGTCCCATAAACTCCAGCTCCTCTTTGAGCATGTTCACCGCACGCTCGGACATGTTGCGGAAGATTTTCTCCTTCAAAGCGTCGCTGGCACCCTTGAGCGCAAGCGCCAGCTCCTTCATATCGACCTCTTTCAGAATCTGCTGGATGGCGCGGTCGTCGAGCTGGAGCAGGTCTTCAAAGGTGAACATCAGCTTGCGTATCTCTTCTGCCAGTTCGGGGTTGTTGTCGGTCAGGTAGTCGAAAATGGTGCGTTCGGTGTTGCGGTCGACCAGTTGCAGGATTTCTACGAGGGGTTTGACGCCTCCTGCTGCGGTCAGCTCTTGGCTGGCGATGCTGGAGAGTTTGCGCTGAAGCACATTCTCGACGCGCCGAATCACTTCGGGTGGGGTACTGCCCATCGTGGCGAGACGCTCGGCGACTTCAGGGCGCAGCTCGGGTGGCAGATTGCCCAAGACCGCCGCCGCAACTTGAGGTTCCAGATACGCCAGCACCAGCGCAATCGTCTGCGGATGCTCGTCCTGCAAGAAGGTACTGAGCTGGGACGGGTGGACATTTTTGATCGAATCGAACGGCAACATCTGGAGTGTGCGGGTGAGCCGTTCGAGGATTTCTGAGGCTTTCTCAGGACCGTAAGCGCGTTCCAACATCATTCGGGCGTGGTCTAAGCCTCCCTCCAGCGCAAGGTTCTGGGCTAAGCAGACCTCATAGAACTCTTTGATGACGCCTTGGCGCACTTCGGCGGGGATGCTCCCTAATCGTGCGATTTCGAGGCTGAGCTCCTCTACATCGGCGTCGTTCAGATGGGGCAGGATTTTCGCAGCGACATCCGTGCCCATCGCTACTAACACAATCGCCGCCTTCTGTTTCCCTGTAAGTTTCTTCTCGGCAGGTTTGAGCATCGTTCTCCCTCACGACTTAATCCAGTTTTTCAACAAGACAGCCACATGCTCAGGCTTCGACTCTGCGAAGCGAATAATCTCCAGAAGTTCGGGTTGGTTGCGCTCGCGGATTTTGCGCGCGTACTCCTCTTCCAGCTCCGACTCTTCGCCCATTCCGCTTCGGGCAAGAACGCCTTGACCCGCTGGCACAGGCTGACCATCGGTATAGAGCACGGCAATCCCTTCTTCGCCAACAGCATACTCGGTGGTGGAGCCTTCGGGCAGGGCGCCTGCGGGCATGACGGCGGTTCCACCTCCTGGCAGTGCGCCCGCCACCTGCAGATTTGGCTGTGCCACGGGGCGACGAATATGCTTGCCAATCACACGCGCAAGGAAAATCGTCACAATCAGCAGGAGTACCACAGGCAGAAGTTTCCACAGCAGAGCCTGACGCTGTGCCAGTTCGCGCGCTTTCTGCTCGGCTTGCTCGGCTTGCGTGCGCGAGTCGTCGAACTTCACCCGCTGAACCGTGACGGTTCGGGTGGGATTGTTGGGCGCAACACCGACAGTGGTTTCCAGCCAGTTGCGCACCGCGTCGACTGCAGCTTGGTCGACGCCTTCGTCGATGAGCACCGCCACGCTGAGCCGTTCGATGCGTCCTGGTGCCCGAACGATATGCTCCACCTGCTTGTTGACCTCATAGTTGCGAACGCGGTCTTCGCGATTATATTCGCCTCCCTGGACTGCAGGTGCAGTGGGGTATATCGGTGCGTCGGCGCGGTTGCCCGCGATACCCGCTGCGCCCCCCACCGCGGGCGGATTGCCACTCAATCGCTCGGTCGAGCTGGTCTCGCTCAGCACCGCAGCACGGTTGGGGTCTAACGGTTCCACGCGCTGGGCTTGGATTTCCTCACGGTCTAAGTTCAGTTCGCTCTGCACCATCACCGACGATTTGTTCGGTCCCAGCACCTGGTCTAAATGTTGCTGGAGTTGGCGTCGGAGTTCTTCAGAGTAGCCTCGTTCGGCTTCGCGTCGCAGGCGCACCATTTCGTTATCCACCGCGTACTGGTCGCCTCCGTTCCATAGTGGGCGCGCCTCCGAATCGACCACCGTCACATTCTCAGGCTTCAGCCCCTCCACGCTGTGGCACACCAGATGCACGATGCCCTTAATCTGGTCGCGGTTGAGCATTTCGCCTGGCTTCAACACGACCATAATGCTGGCGGATGGCTCGGTGCGCGAGTCGGCGAAGGGCGAATCGTTGCCCGGTGTGATATGCACGCGTGCGCGTTCGACAGGCTCCAAGTGTTGAATGGTGTTCTGCAGTTCCTCTTCCATCGCAATGCGCAGGGTGTTCTGCTCCATCGTTTGGGTCATGCCGAAGGGCGTCTGTTCCAGCCGAGAGTAGCCCGGCGCACCGCTCTTGGGCAGACCTTTGGACGCCAGCTCGAGTCGTGCCTCCTCCGCTTTGTCGGTGGGCACTTCGATGACCGAGCCACCGCCTTGGGTGCGCACTTGGATGCCCTTCTCACGCAGAACCTGAACTACATTCGCCGAATCGGCAGGGTTCAGCCCTGTGTAGAGCGTGGTGTAGGTCGGCGAACCTGCCCAGAACCCCAGCGCAATAAACAGCACCAGTAGCCCAATCCCGCCCCCGATGATGCCAAAGCGGGCACTCTGGGGCAAGTTCTTCCACCGTTCCCGAAGTTGTGTCAGCCTGTCCTGCATCGCGTAGAGTTCACCTCATGTTAGATTTGCAATCGCATAATCTCCTGATAGGCTTCCAGAACCTTATTGCGCACTTGAAGCGTCATCTGGAAGGCAAGGCTGGAACGCTCCATCGCCAGCACCAGCGTATGTTCATCGACGGGTTCACCGTTGGCAAACCGCTGGGCAAGTTCGCTGGCGTTGTTCTGCGCCTCGACCACCTGCCCCAGCACCTCGCCCAGCATCTTGCCGAAATCGGCGCGTGGCGCGTTGTTATCGATGGGTTCGGCAGGTTGGAACTTGGGCGGTTCCAGTTCCTGAATCTCCACCTTCGGGAACTTCGGCATCGGGATGGGGCGAATCGTGTTTTCAATCCTCATCGCTTACCTCCTCACACGCGTCCGAGATCGAGCGTGCGCATAAACATATTTTTCGCTGCGTTGAATGCCTGAATGTTCGCTTCATACGCTCGGCTGGCGGTGATTAGGTCAATCATCTCGTGAACCATATCCACATTCGGGTAGGTCACATAGCCGTTAGCGTCAGCGTCGGGATGACCGGGCTGGTAGACCACTCGTGGGGGAGTGGTGTCCTCGGCGATTGCTACCACACGCACTCCGCCTGGGCGGTCGGCGGTCGGCTGAATCGGCTCGAACACCGCCACTTTACGACGATAGGGCGCGCCTGTGGCGGTGCGCGTGGTGTTGGCGTTCGCTAAGTTATCTGCAATCAAATCCATCCGAAGCCGTTCGGCAGACATCCCACTCGTGCTGATTTTGAGCGTGCTAATCAATCCCATACTTTACCGTCCTCCTTGCCCGCCGTTGATTGCGGTTTCCAGTGAGCGAATCTGTCCCCCAGCGATTCGCACCAACATCGCATAGCGCATCTCGTTCTCGGCGAGCGCCGCCATCTCGTGTTCGGGGTCCACGGTGTTGCCATCTGTTCTCATCGGTGCAGTTTGGGCGTTCTGGAGTGCGGTCTGCACAGACTGGGGCGGGCTGAAGAAGTGGCGCGGGTCGCTGGTGTGCATCGCTTGCCCGAAATGTTGGCGCGCCAGTTGCACCGCACGGTTCGGCTCTATAGGTGGGGTTATCGGAATATCTTGGCGACGGTAGTTCGGCGTGTTCACATTCGCCAAGTTGTGTGCCAACACGCGCTGGCGTGCCGTTGCAAGCCCCATCGCGCGTTCAGCCGTGCGCAAAGTCGGTGTATCCCAAAAAGTGCGGTAGTTTCCACCTCGTACCGATAGCGACATACGGTTTTACTCCTCTCGCTTCCATGCTTCAGCAGGCTCTCCATAGCCTGATAGGGGATTATCGGCAAAACCTGCGGAACGATTTAGGGGCAAGCGTGGTAAAATTAAAATGGTGGTAAGTTGTGCCGAAGCGGGTTGAAGTCTCTCCGATACTGGATGCGCGCAAGTCCGCCATTCTGCGGGCGGTTGTGCGCGACCATGTGGCGACATGCGAACCTGTCGGTTCGCACGCAATTGCCCAACGCTACGCGCTCGGCGTCAAACCTGCCACGATTCGCAACGAAATGGCGGAGATGACCGACCGTGGTTATCTGATTCAGCCACACACCAGCGCGGGGCGTCTGCCTTCCACTCTCGGCTACCGCTATTATGTGGAGCATCTGCGCACCCATGTCGGCACTTTCCAGTTCGCGCGCTATCTACAAAGGCTTCCCCAAACGGGCGAGAGCCTGACCGAACTGCTGGCGTCCACGCTGAGCATTTTGGCGCGCGTCGCCCGCCAAACCAGTTTCGCTACTACTGCCCACGACGATACCCTGCGCCTGATTCGGTGCGTAATAACCCACTGCGGTTCGCACCGTGCACTGGTGGTGGGCATCTTTGAACACGGCTATGTCGAGAACCGCCTCGTTGAACTCCATCACTCTACTTCTCAGCGTGCGCTCACGCGTATTCAGAATGTGCTTATCCCGCTGGTGGAGGGGCAGACCATCCGCTACCTGCTCACTTTAGACCCCACCCATGTGCCCGCGATGGAGTCGCCTGCTGAGCGCGAGACGCTTAGCCTCCTCCTACGCACCGTCCAAAGCATCGCGCAGGAGGCTTCGGAGGGCGAGCTCTACTACGATGGCATCGCCTTCATCTTGCAACAGCCTGAGTTCCAGCGCGAAGTGAGCCAGCTGGAAGGGGTTTTGCGCGTGCTGGAGGAACGCAAAGCACTCTACCGAATGTTGGAACGCAATCGCTCCGAGACGCTCTCGCTCCAGATTGGCGAAGAGAACCCGCTGGAAGCCCTGCGCTCCTGCACGCTTATTTATACACGCTATCAGGTCGGTACACGGATTGGGGGCGTGCTGGGCGTGCTGGGTCCGACACGAATGGACTACGACCAGACCATCACTGCCGTCGAGCAGACCGCCCAAGCGCTCAGCGAAGTGCTCACAAAAACACTCTACTCCTGAGGTGAACTGTTGGCAAAACCCGAACGCTTTATTTTGGTGATTGATAACTACGATAGTTTTACCTACAATCTTGTGCAGTATCTGGGCGAGTTGGGCGCGCCAGTAAAAGTGGCTCGGAACGATGAGCTCACGGTTGCACAGGCAATGGCGCTTCAGCCTGCGGGCATCCTCCTCTCTCCTGGTCCCTGCACACCCAACGAAGCGGGGATTAGCGTGCCCCTAATACGCGAGTCGGCGGGCAAAGTGCCGATTTTGGGCGTCTGCTTGGGGCATCAGAGCATCGGTTCGGCGTTCGGGGGCGAGATTGTGCGCGCCAAACGTCCGATGCACGGCAAGGAGTCGCTCGTCCAGCACACCGATACGGGCGTCTTTCAGGGCTTACCGAACCCCCTGCGTGCTATCCGCTACCACTCGCTGGTGATACAGCGCGAGAGTCTGCCCGACGAACTCGAAATCACTGCCGTCAGCACCGATGACGATGAGATTATGGGTGTCCGCCACAAGCACTACCCTATCGAGGGCGTCCAGTTCCACCCCGAATCGGTTCTGAGTGAAGCGGGCAAACGGCTCCTTCAGAACTTTTTGAAGACGGTGGGGTTGTAAGCGACGCTTATTTATGCCGAGTGAGGCGACGCTTAGAGGTTCCTCACTCGGCTCGAAAGACCCGCTCAGATTGGAATCAGCAGAATGCTTACCTTCTCTGCCAGCCCCACGGCGCCCACGGACCGAAAGGATTGCTGTCTCCGTTCGGGCAGTAAGGTGGGTAGTCCCAGTTTCGCGCATCGAGGGGGTTCCCTCGAACCGAAGGGCGAAGCCACTTCACATGGGCGTCCATCCAGAGAATGTTCAATCCGCCACTGTGCCCGAACCAGATTTCGTTCGTCTGACCGCAGTCGATATCGGTGTCTGCTGTAGAAGCGGGGTTGTTAGGGCTACGTCCCGTGATCTCCAGCAGGAAGAGTGACTCGGCAGGGTTCTCCCACATCGCTATGGCGGGATAGTCCAGCACATGCTCGGAGAGTGCGTAGCTCATCCAGAACTCGAAGGTTCGTCGCGGGGTAGGGCGCAGTCCCCACTCGGGCAGGGGCGCGGTGCGGACATTGGGCGACATCTTCACAAGGTTGCTGGGACAGCTGAAGAAGTTCTCTTTCGGGTTCTGAATGTCTTGGGGCTTCATCTTGATGTAGGGAATCAGCAAGAAGGGCCACCAGTCTTCCTGCCAATAGCCGTTGGGCACAGACACGCCCGGGCGCGTGAAAAACTGCTCATCGAAATCTTGGAGATACATCTGCATCGCAATACCGAGCTGCTTTAGGTTCGATAAACACTGAGTTTGGCGTGCCTTCTCCCGTGCTTGAGCGAACACGGGGAACAGAATCGCCGCCAGTATGGCGATAATCGCGATCACCACGAGCAGTTCGATTAAAGTGAATCCTTTCCTCTTCCTCATCGGCGTTCTCCAGCCCATAAGTATAAGCAACGCTGTGTTAAGGTTTTGTTAAAATTTGGAAATTTTAATCGGCTCTTAACATATTCGTAGGTATTCTGCTGGTGGAGGCTTATGAAATGAGAGGCTTAGGATTTGTGGCTCTGGCTGCGGGGCTGGTGCTTTCGGCATCGGCTCAGCGCGTGATTATCAGTGAAGCGATGGTCAACCCGCCTGGTTCGCCTGACGCTGGGCGTGAGTTTATCGAGATTCAAAGCTGCCGTCCCAACCAGTCTTTGCAAGGGCTTTGGCTGATTGGAATCGACGGCGACTTTCTCCCCGCTTTTGGCGTGACGCCCGGCAACATCCACTGGGCGATTGACCTCAGCAACTACAGCACGGGTGCGAACGGCTTGCTTCTTGTGCGCGACAGCTCCACGGTACTGCTGCCCGAACCTGATGCAGAAACAACGGTGGTGGTCATCCCCTTCGCCTTCACGGAGGCGGGGCTGGGCAACGATAGCTACACGGTGGCGCTGGTGCGCAACTTTGTCGGTCAAGTCGGCAGTGACATCGACACCAACGACGACGGTATCTATGATAATGAACTCTTCGAGGAGGCGCTCGATGCCTTCGGCTGGCTGGATGGCGAGGCAGGAGACCAAGTCTATGCAACGCAACTGAACGGCACTGAGGTCTCCCTGGAATCGCGTACCCAGTCAAACGGGGATGTGTGGGAGCCGGACGCTATCCTGTTCTTCTCCTTCGACCAACAGAACTGGATGGCGGCAGATGTGGGGCGCGCTGTTCCTGGTCAGGATCAAGGTCCCTTCAGCATAGATGCTGATGAGAGGGTTCTCAACGGCACCCTTCCCCCGAACTTCGATTCGCGGCTGACGCCTGGCAATCTGAATCAGGGCATGCGCCGTGCGCAGGCAGGCGATGTGAACTGCGACGGCTGTGTGGATGACGCCGACCTGCTTCAGGTGCTGTTTGCGTTCGGTGGAAGCGACGCCGACTCCGATGTGAACGGCGATGGCGTGGTCGATGACGCCGACCTCCTGATTGTGCTGTTCAACTTCGGCAGCGGGTGCTAATCCTAAGAACCCCAAGAGTGAACAGGGCAACCTACTTGGGTTGCCCTGTTTTTAGCATCCATTCCCAAACTCGAAGAGAACGACGAGCAGGTCACTATCGTCCACAAGTCCATTTCGGTTCAGGTCGGCGGGGTGGTCGCCTGAATACCCGAAGGCGAACAGTACTGCCAATAGGTCGCTATCATCCACACAGCCGTCCGCATTCACATCACCCCGAACGGTCTCAAAGAGGGTATCCCAGCGATAGTCGTTCATCATCGCTTCGCGCCAGTCTTGAATGGTGTTCTCCTTACCTTGAATGTAGTAGGGGTCTATGGGGGGCCAGCGATAGGGGCAGAGCGCGTAGATGAGCTGACTGCCTGGTGTGCTGTTCCAGTCGTTGATTTCGCGGTAGGCGTTCTTAATCCAGCCATTGTTGATGTTGGGCCAGCCCTGATCCATATTCGTCTCGGTGATGAACACAGGCAAGAGGCGTAGATGGGGCGGTATCTGAGCTAAATAGTTGCGGTAGACACGGAAGTGGTAGAAGATATGCTCGTAGGGCGGCCCCATTCGGGCGTTGCTGAAAATCAGTTCAGGGTCGGTGCCGTGCGTATACGCGTGCAGGACGAAGCCATCTTGCTCCTCGCCCAGCGCGGTAATCATCTGCGTCCAGTAGTCCAAGAAACCTGGAATCCCTTTTTCGGGAAAGGGAGGCGCATAGGTGCCGATAGGCGCAGGCAAGACGAGGTCATTCTCGTGTCCGGGTAGCGACTTGATAGCGTTTCGGCACATTCGGAACACCTGCAAGTAGCGTTGGACGGTAATCGGCTCGCCATCGTAGCCGCCGGGCCACTCGGAGGGCAGGTTCGGCTCGTTGCCGATAATCCAGATGTGCGCGCCAGGCGAGGCTGAGACATAGTTCGCCACGCGTTGGGCGAAGTTGGCGTACTCCGATTCGGGTGGAAGCGTGCCCTGTGGATTGTAGCCGTAGTTCAGGCGTACAATCACACCGTGCCCTGCGTTCGCCCAGAGCCGATAGTCGCCCCCGCGATGGTCGTTGGGGTTGCTCCCGATGCCTTCCGTGAACAGAATCCAGATACGCTTATCAAGTGCTTCCGCCACATATTCACCTCCTGGCTCGTGCATCCCAAAAATCCAGGGGTGTGGGAAGTTCGGGCGTGTGCGTGGCAGGGTCGCTACCTCGTCGATGTAGACTACATACGGTCCTGTCTGTTGAGGGTCGACGGGTGTGAAGGCTAAATGTTCCAGAGTTCCGCGTAGGGTTTCGAGGATGCCGTTTGCTGTGTTGCCTGCGAACCCCAGTATCGGGTCGCGCTGAGGGTCGAATACGACGGTCACCCAGCGGTTCTTGGTGCTGATGCGTTTTCCGATGGGGGCGTGAGGGTACGCGCGTGCGCTCTCAGCACCAACCCACTCAATGCTCCCTGTAATCCCCCCGTTGCTGTGGCAGACCGCTTGAGTGGCGGTCTCACGCACGCCCAGCGTCAGGTAGAAGTCGGGCGTCGTATCGGGCACATAGAGGCGCACCACGATGCGCTGGCTTTGGAAATCAATAGCGGGATTGGGTGTGATGGAGGTGAGATAGGTGGTCAATCGGAGCCAGGCGTTCGGGTTGCCGTTCCACTGCCAGACCACTTTCAGCGATTGGTTGCCCCGAAAGGCTTGCTCATTGCTAATCTGAGCGCAGTTGAAGATACCTGCGCTGGGGTTGCACCCGCCTGTCGAGGCTAAGAAGCCACTGGTAGAACCTGAGAAGTTGGGCACTCGGAACAGGACGGTGCCGTTCGCACCGACAGGGTGTCCCTCGAAATTGGCTATCAGGCACTGCGCTGAGACGCTCAGCACCGTCATCAAAAAGGCTACGCTGGTAAGTGTGCGCATCGCTTTGCCCTCCACACTCAGATTCGGGTTGGCAGTCCCCAATCCTGCAAAGGTCTCAGAAATTGGTTGGGTACAATAGAAAGTGGAGCGATGGAACGCTGGACAGAGCGGGAGGAGACGGTATCGCTGGCGTGGTTGAAAAACGCCCTTGTTGCGCAGTGGCGGTGGGTTGCGCTGGGCAGTGCCGTAGGGATTGTGCTGGGAGTGTTGATGGTTCTCATCACTCCCAAGCGATACGAAGGGCAAGCGAAAGTCTTTATCGACACAGGCGCATTGGTTTCTGGGGGCGGACAATTGAGCCAGCTCCTGGGCGCAGGTAGCCCTGATGTGAACACCCAAGTCGAGATTCTGCTTTCGCGCGCCCTGTTAGAGCGCGTTCAGCAGAAAGCGGGCATCGACGAACCGTACCGCGATTTCGCAAAGCGGTTCCGCGCTACTGCTGTGCGCAACACGAATCTCATCAATGTCTCTGCCCAAAACGACACTCCAGAGAGCGCAGCCGAGCTTACCAACCTCTGGGTTCAGGAATATCTCAATTTCGTACGCGAGTTCTATGACCAGAACCCCTCCACGCTGGTGGAGAAACTGAGCCAAGAGCTGGACACCCAAGAGCAGAACCTGCGCAAACTGGGTCAGCAGATTGTGGCGTTCCTCAAAGCGAAGCAAGCCGTGATGCCCGACGAGGAACTGAAGCAAGCCATCCAAGCGTATGTTGCGCTTCAACAGAAGATTCAGGAAAACGAGGCGAAACAGTTCGGATTGGCACGCCAGTTGGCTGAGATGCGCGCACAGTTAGCCCGCCAGCCCCAGTTTCTTGAGCAAACCCGTGCAATTGGTGTCCCCCCAGAGGTTCAGCAACTCAATAACAAGATTGCTGAACTGGAAATCGAGCGTACGAGCCTCTTAGAAGAGTTCCAACCAACCGCTCCCGAAGTGAAGCAGGTTGAGGCACGATTGGCTCAGGCACGCCAAGAGCGAGAGAAACTACTGAAGCGAGCGGTGGACGACTACTTCGCTGTACTGGGACGAACGGAGGGCGTCAACCCTGCCTATCAGACCCTGTTGTTAGCCTCTCTGCAAGCCGAGGCAGAGCAGAGCGCGCTTTCCGCGACAGTGGGCTACCTTCAGAAAGAGCGCGAGGCTTTAGAGGCACGCTTGCGTGAGGCGCCCGGACTGCTTGCGGAATTTGGCGACCTCCAACGGCAGTATCAAGCGAGCCTGACCATCTGGACAGAGAAGACCCGCGCCTATGAGCAGGCACGCGCCCAGCAACTGGTTGGGCGCGTCTCACCCATCCCGTTAGACCCCGCCCCCATACCCGACCGCCCGATTGCTCCACGCCCTGCTCTTTACACGGCAGTGGGCACGATGCTTGGCTTGCTCGTTGGCACGATTCTGGCGATTGTGCAGGCGTTCCGCGTGCACCGATTAAACGACCGCTGGGAGGTAGAACGGCTGTTGGGCGTGCCCGTGCTGTTGGAAATCGGCTCCAACGAGTCTCGGCGCGCGCTCCCGATGGCGGTCTGGGCGATGCGTTCAGCTGGTGGAGGCGAAACTTGGCACTCGGCGGTGGTCGTGCCGATAGACCAGCACCCCGAGTCGCAACAGGTCGCTCAGCAACTGACTCAGATTGTCAACGGGGCATCAACGCCTCCAGCCGAGGAGACGAACCTGCCCGATGTGGTCTCTAAAAATGGTGTTCTGCGCTTGCAGATGGCGCACCCTGAGCCTGATTCGAAGGAACTGGTCTTGGCGGAGCGGATGGTGCTGGTCTGCCGTCGGGGCTACGAGCTGGACGAGAACCTGTTGAACACTTTGCAACTCTCCCGCAATCATATTGTGGGCGTGATACTAATCGATGGGGAGGGTAAACGATGAGACGAGTCGTTTGGCTGACACTGACTTTGCTAATCGGAACTCTGCTGGCTTTCGCGGGCGATGATTCGGACTATGTGCTGGATACGGGCGATGTGCTGTCGGTGGTGGTGCTTCGGCACGGGCAGTTCAGTGGTGAGTATACCGTGCCTCCGAACGGCAAGGTAGTGTTTCATGGTGTGGGCGAGCTGACTGTGCGCGGGCTGACGCTGGCGAAGCTGACGGAGCAGATACGCACGCGCCTTCTGGAGCGCCTGCGCAATCCTGAAGTGACGGTCTCGCTCAAATCGGCGCGTCCGCCCCTTGCGTTCGTGGAGGGGCAGGTGAACAAGCCCGGCGCCTATCCAATCCGTCCCGAATGGCGCGTGTTTGAGCTGATTGCGTCTGCTGAGGGACTAAAAATTCCCCCCGAACGCGTACAGGCGGTGCTGATTCGGGGTGAAGAGGTCATTCCACTGGATTTGGTTGCGCTCTATCATCGAGGCGACACCCGTGCCAACATCCCTGTCCAACCAGGCGATAAAGTCACGATTCAACTCAGACCCACCTTACGCATTACCGTCACAGGCGAGGTACAACAGCCCGGAGTCTACGAAGTGGACGAAGGCGGGGGTGTGCTGGAAGCACTGGCACGCGCTGGGGGCGTCACGGAACTTGCGAAACTTCGTGACGCAGTAATCGACCGCAATGGTAGCTACATCCGAGTTGACCTCTACGAGGCGATGGTGCGCGCGAAGCCAGAAGCGAACCTGCCCCTGCAAGGTGGCGATGTGTTGATTATTCCTCGCAATCTAAGCCGATTCGCAGTGGTCGGGCAGGTCAATCAGCCGGGCTACTATCCCCTCCCAGAAGGGCAGCCCATCCTGCTCTCGGACGCAATTGCAATGGCAAAAGGCGTGAACCCGCGTGCTCTCACTTCCACCGTTTACATTCTTCGTGTGCAAGGTGACCAGATTGAACGCATACGAGTGCCGTACCTCCAGTTCCTCCGACGAGGTGACCCAAAGGCGAACCCTCCCATTCTGGAGGGCGATGTGGTGTTCGTGCCTGAGGCACGCCGAATCGATCTGAACCAAATCCTTTCTGCAGTCACTATCCTCAGTCTAAGTGAACGATTGGGCTGGCTGAATTAGACCCAACTGAAGACGGGTACAATCTAACTATGCAGTTCCAGTCGGTGGGGGTTTTGCTGTGGTTTTTGCCGGTGGCAGGATTTATTGTCCTGCTCTACCTGCTGAAGGTGCGTCGCAGGGAGGTGCGCGTGCCCGCACGGTTCCTGTTTCCTGCAATTATGACCGATGTGCGTGCGAACGCGCTCATCCAGAAACTGCGCCCGAATGTGCTGATGTTCCTCCAGTTGCTGATGGCGCTGCTGCTCCTGCTTGCGCTGGCGCGCCCGATGATGCTTGCAAAAGGGTTGCCTGGTCAATCGGTGGTGGTGATCGATACCTCTGCCAGTATGGGGGCGCGCGAAAGCAATACCACCCGATTCGAACAGGCACGATCGGAGTTGCGTGCGCTGATTCGCGATTTGAATCCGTCGGAGCAGATGGCGATTGTGGAGGCGGGCGCGCAGGTGCGGGTCGTCGCTCCCCTCACAAATGACAAGCAGAAACTGCTCAGCGCGGTGGACAGCCTGCGCGTGAGTCATACGGCGAATAACTTGGACGAAGCACTTCGGCTCGCCTCGGCACTGGTGGGGAAGAGTGAGCAGGGGCGCATCGTGCTGATGTCGGATGGGGCGTTCCCACCGATTGCCGATTTCTCGGCAGGCTCCGCGAAACTCTCGTTTCGCTCGTTTGGCAACACCCAAGAGAACCTTGCAATTGTGGCGATGGATGTGCAGGAAACCGCGCGGGGCTGGGAGTGGTTCGTAAACCTGCGCAACTTCGGCACACGCGACGCGAAAGCCGTGCTTGAGTTCTACTCTGGAGGCAATCTGGTCGATGCCCGTGAAGTCACAATACCTGCAGGGCAGAGTCTGGGGCAGACCCTCACGCTACAGAAGTTGGTAGAGCCGTTGGAGGTGCGCCTCGATGCCAACGATGCGCTCGATGTAGATAACCGAGCCTATCGAGTGGGCGCAACCCAACGCCCGAAGCGTATCCTGCTTGTGGGGGAGGGCAACTTCTTCTTGGAGCGCGCACTCACTCTGGAACCGAATGTCGAACTGTTCAAGGCGAACAGTGTGCCCGAAGCCGAACGCGCGGAACAGCCCGGCGGAAGCGAGTTCGACCTGGTCATCTTCGATGGCACGACGCCTGTGAATGTGAAGGCGCGCTCGGTGCTGGTTATTGGGGCGCAGGGTGGTCCAATCGCCAAGCGCGAGGGCAAAGTGAACCTGCCTCGCATCGCCTCGTGGGAGCGAGAGCATCCGCTCCTGCGCTTTGTGGAACTGGGGAGCGTGCTCATCGATAACTCGGCACGCATCACGCCCGCGCCATGGGCGAAGGTGCTTGCCGAGAGCCAGCAGACCCCGCTGATTGTGGCAGGCGACCACCGGGGACGGCGGTGGGTCGGCATCGCGTGGAACCTAATGGAGTCGGACTTCCCGCTTCAGCCTGGCTTCCCGATTTTCGTGGCGAATCTATTGGAGTGGCTCACCGACGAGCCGAGTGCTAAGCAAGGTTTCACCGTCAACACAGGGATACCCTTCAGCATCACGCTGGAGCCGACCGAACGCCGTGTGGAACTGAGTGCGCCTGATGGAAGTGTGCAGACCTATGAGCCGAACGAAGGCGCGCTGGTCATCCCCGGACTAAGCCAAGTTGGGCTGTACCAGCTCAAGACCTCAAAGGGCACAATTCCCATCTCTGCGAACTTGTTCAACAGTGACGAGTCGAACCTCGCTCCACGCACCCAGATCGAGTTGGGGGGCAAGGTGGTGCAGGCGGAGGGGAGCCTCAACGCGATGCGCGACCTGTGGCGCCCTTTCATCTGGGTGATGCTGGCGGTGCTGTTGGTGGAGTGGTGGGTCTATGTGCGACGCTCATAGGTACAGTACACGCCCCCGATAGCGTTGCATCAGTTTTGCGTTGTGGGCGTCCCCGCCTTCCAAATTCGCCGACATGAACACAGGGGGCACAATCCCGCGTTCGTGTAGAATTGCGCACGCCTCCGCCACAATCGCATTCAGAATCGATGCGCCCAACACAGTGGACACAGGTGCAATCGGCTGGGGGAAGCCCTCTAAGTGTACGATTGCATCACCCTTTGGTGCGCCGTTATCAATCACCAAGTCCACTACCTCAAACAGCCGATAGCCCGTGCTGGAGCGGGGACTAACCGATTGCGAATAATCCAGTGAAGTCAAGCCAATCACCTTTGCGCCCTGTTGCTTGCCGTAGAGAGCGACCTCCACAGGCGCAGCATTGCGTCCCGACACCGAATGCACAATCAGCACATCGCCCGCGCCGATGGGCACTTCGCGCATCGCTGAGAGCGCATAGCCATCCAGCCGTTCCAGAGCGGAAGTGAGCGTAATCGGGCGCACATCGCAGGTCAAGCCCGGTATAAAAATCGGGCTAATCGGCACTAAACCACCCGCCCGATAGACTAGCTCCTCAGTCAAGATTCCTGCGTGCGATGCACCAAACACATAGACCAGGTGGTCTTGCTCCAGTGCATTAGCAACCCATTCGCTGGCGGTCTGTATCTTCTCTTTCTGAGACTCGTATACCTCTGCGAGCCGTTTGAGAACCTGTGGAATATAGTCGGTGCGCATAGGAGATGGTTTCGCTTACCTTGGGAACATTCCTACTGCGCTCTGGGTATACTGAGCAGGGGACGAAGATGGAGGAAGTAAAAGGGGAATCGTGGGAAACAATCGTTCCTTCTGAGCCGAAACCTGCTTCTCATTCTGTGTTGTACTGTGCCCTGTGGGGGAATCGGTTTGCTCGCTTCAGGATTACAGCAGGGCGATTTTGAGCAGGCTCTTCAGCAGATGGAACAGGAGGCACGCAAGACTCGAGAGACCTACTTGCAGGGAAGTTACCTCGAAGTGCTTCCTCAACGCCTGCGCGGTTGGGGCTTTGTGTTGCTCTCGCTCTTGGCGGGCTTACCGCTTATTCTGATGTTGTTCCTGTTAGGAATCTATTTCGGCAAGATAGGGCTGTTCGCTGAGCCGAGGGCGCATATGCGCGTGATCAGGTGGATGTTGGCAGGGCTACCGATTGGTCTACTTACCAGCGCGCTCTACAACGCTTCGGTATGGTCTTTCACGCTGAATGGGGACTTCGGTGCGCTGTTTGTTGCGCTGGCGGTCTACATCTCGCTGACTTGGCTTCAGGCGATGGGTTATGTGGCGCTGTTCTTGCTTGCGTGGGAGCGTTGGGCGTGGTTCCGAGCGTTGTTCTCTCCTTTGGTATACGCAGGGCGAATGGCGTTCACGAACTACCTGATGCAGTCGGTAGTCTGCACGCTCCTCTTCTATGGCTACGGGCTGGGGTTAGCAGAGAACACCACCATTCGGCAGGGGGTGCTGTTTGTAATCATAATCTATCTGGCGCAGGTTCTGCTGAGTGCGCTCTGGCTCCGAGCCTTTCGCTACGGACCGTTGGAGTGGCTCTGGCGCATCCTGACCTACGGGCGCGTGTTGCCGATACGCTCATAGCGCGTTCATCCGTTCCCGACGCTGGCGGTGCTGTTGATACATCTCGCGGAACAGGTCGAACTTCGCCTGATGATAGCGCACAGTGGTGGGGTTCGGCTCGATGACTTGGTCAGGACGGCTCATCGCTTGCATTGCGCTGGGGATGTCGGGATAGACGCTTGCCGAAACCGCCCCCAATATTGCGCTCCCCAATAGGACGGCTTCGGGTTCACGGTTGATGACCACTCGACAGTTTGTGATGTCGGCATGTTCGCGGAGCCAGAGCCGATTCTTTACGCTCCCGCCCGTGACAAAAATCGTGTCGATCTGGTAGCCGTGTTCGCTCAAGGCTCTCAACACATCTCGGATGTTGTACGCCAACGCCTGCAGGGTAGCGTAGTAAAGTAGCGCAAGTGCTTCGGGAGAGCGGTCGAGCGTCAAGCCGTCCACTATCCCGCGCGAGTGGGGATCGGCGTAGGGCGCACGGTTGCCGTAGTGGTCGGGATACACATGCAGGTGGCGCGTGAGCAGGGCAGGATAGGGTAGACCCTCCGCCAAGCGGTCAATAATCCGATTCGCCACCTCGTAGACCGTGATGCCCTCCGAATCGGCTTGGGTTTTCAAGGTGGGATACTGAATGTGGTGTTCCAGTGTGTAGTCGATGAGCGCGCCCGCTGCCGATTGCCCGCCCTCGTTCATCCACATCGTGGGCAACACCGCGCCATAGTAGGGACCCCATACACCGGGCACGAAGCGCGGTTCGTGTGAGAGCGCCATCAGGCAAGACGAAGTGCCCCCAATCAGTGCGAGCGAGCGTTCCAGCGCGCTTAGGTCAGCTGGTTCCCCTTCATCCCAAACTGCGCCGAGTAGCCCAATCGTGCCTGCGTGGGCGTCCACAATCCCGATTGCGACCTTCGTGTTGGGAGTCAGCCCCAAGTGCTGGGCGGATTCGGGTGTGAGCGAGCCTGCCGAACTGCCGAGCGGGAGGATTGCATCGCCTGCGCGCCCCCTATCCAAAATCGACTCGATGCCAATCGCTTGCAGGAAGCGCGTTTCCCATCGCTTCTCGGCGGGCAGGTAAGTCCACTTACAGCCCATCGTGCATTCACTGCGCAGGTTGTTGCCCGTGCTTTGGTAGACCAGGGAGTCGGCTAAGTCAAGGAACTTGCCTGCGTTGTGGAACACCTCGGGCATATGGCGTTTGAGCCAGAGCAGTTTGGGCGGTTCCATTTCGGGCGAGAGTGCGCCCCCAGAGTAGCGCAGAACCTCGTAGTCGCCTGCGTTAATCTCCTCCGCCTCGGCGATTGCGCGGTGGTCCATCCACATAATGATGTTCCACTGTGGGTCGCCTGTGGGGGAGATGCTAAGTGGTTGGTCGTTGGGGTCTAGCACCACAAGAGAGCAGGTTGCGTCGTAGCCGATACCCAGCACTTTTTCGGGGGGGACTTGTGCTTCGCGTACCACTTGACGCACCACGACCCCAACGGCACGCCAGATGTCTCGTGAACTCTGCTCGGCATATTCGGCTTGGGGACGATGAATCGCAATCGGTTCGGAGGCAATCGCAAGGCGGTTGCCCTGCAGGTCAAACAAACCTGCGCGTGCGCTGGCTGTGCCGACATCCACACCGATGACATAGCCTTCCATCGCTGAACGGTTTCGCCTTGTGGCTATCGAATCCTGCAAAAAGGCAGGAAATACGCAGCCCCTGTGGAATTGCAACCGTGTGAGCGAAAAGGAGCCGATACCCTCAACGCCCGATTATGACGCTTTGTGGAAAGAGGTCTGCCAAAGGCTCTTTCCTGAGATGATTGCGCTTCTGTTTCCACATATCCATCAGGCGGTTGATTGGGATCAACCGTATGAGTTTCTGAATGTGGAGATACCGAAGCTCCTGCTGGAGTCAGCGGGCGGAGGTCGTCGCCCTGACCTTGTGGCACAGGTTCGGCTTTCAAGTGGCGAGCCTGCGCTGATTGTGCTTCATCTCGAAATCCAAGTCAGTGCCGAGAAGAGTTTCGCTGAGCGGATGTTTGTCTACTTCTATCACCTACGCGAACGGTATCAACACCCTGTGGTGAGCCTTGCCATTTTAGCAGACGCCAACCCGAACTGGCATCCGAATCGCTACGAGTACGAACTGCTGGGCACTTCGGTGCATTTCACCTACAACACCATCAAGCTGTTGGAGATGGACGAGCAATCTCTCAGCCAGAGTGAAAGCCCACTGGCAATCTTTGTGTTGGCGCATTTGGCGACCCTCAGGCTGCGGGGCAGTCTCGACTTGATGCGGAGCGAGAAGGAGCGGTTGTTGAGACGACTCTTAGAAAGTGGGTATAATGCAAGCGAGATACGATACCTTTTTCAGGTGGTGGACTACTTTATGAAACTGCCAGCCGAACTGGAACAAGAAGTGCGAGAACGAGTGCTTGAGAGGATACGCCGTGAGGAGGGGCGCTCTTGGATATCGCCTTGGGAGGAGATAGTCATCGAGGAGGGCATTCAAAAGGGGCTTCAACAAGGGCTTCAACAAGGGCTTCAACAAGGGCTTCAACAAGGGCTTCAACAAGGACTTCAACAGGGGCTTCGACAAGTCATACAAGCGGAGCAGGATTCAATCCTCATAAACCTTGAAGAACGATTTGGCGAAGTTCCTGAAGAGATACGCCAGCTGGTCAGACAGATTCAGCACAAGGAGACTCTGCGTGCGCTCCTGCGCCAATCGGTTAGAGTAGAGAATCTCAATCAGTTTGAGCAACGGCTCATAGAGGCAATGGAGACGCTACCCTCACAAGAATCGGGCGAAATAGAGTCAGGCAGTTAGTCCGGGAAGAGTCGCGCCATCCCCTCCAGGAGGATTGAAGAAACCTACCCTCAGTTCGCACACAAGGGGTACAATATTGCTGTACTGGAGGTCGCTCTATGCCGAAGCCGAAGAATGTGGAGCCAAAGCTCGTTAATATCGAAGTCAACGGTATTCCCCTGCAAGTGCCTGAGGGCGAACTGCTGGTCGAAGCGGTCAAGCGTCTCAACATCGATATCCCCATCTTTTGCTATCATAAATACATGAAGCCTGTCGGGATGTGCCGAATGTGCCTTGTAGAGGTCGGTACAAAGATGCCCGACGGCTCCGTGCGCAAGATGCCCAAACCCCAAGCCTCCTGCACCTTGCCCTGCACAGAGGGGCTGGTCGTGTGGACAGAAACCGAACAACTGGTCAAAGACCGACGCGGAGTGCTGGAGTTCCTGCTCATCAATCACCCGTTGGACTGTCCGATTTGCGACCGCGGCGGTGAGTGCCCCCTGCAGAATAACACTCAGTTCTACGGTCCGTCCACCAGTCGCTATATCGAAATCAAGCGCCACCTGCCGAAGGCGTTCCCGCTCTCGAAATATGTTGCGCTGGACTTAGAGCGGTGCATTCAGTGTGGGCGGTGCGTGCGCTTCACCGAAGAGGTGTCGGGCGATTCTCAGCTCGCATTCCTGTTCCGTGGCGCGCAGATGCAACCCCACACCTTCCAACTAACCGAGTTCACCAGCCGATTCAGTGGGAATGTGATCGAAATCTGCCCTGTGGGCGCGCTCACCAGCCGAACCTACCGATTCCGTGCCCGACCGTGGGACATCACCACCCAAAAAACAATCTGTTCGATGTGCCCCAACGGATGCAATCTCTATTTGGATAGCCGTTCGGGCAAGATGGTCCGCATCAACGCCCGCGAGAACCCCGATGTGAACGAGACCTGGACCTGCGATAAGGGCAAGTTCGAGCAGACCTATATGCACGCGCCTAACCGCCTGACCCAGCCGATGGTGCGCAAGGGCAAAGAGTGGCAACCCATCCGTTGGAGCGACGCCTACGACCTGCTCCTGAGCAAGGCGCGCGAGGCACAGGGCAAAGTGGCAGGCATCGCAGGACATCGGCTCAGCAACGAATCGCTCTATCTGTTCCAGAAACTGATGCGCGGGGCGTTCCACACAAACCACATCGACCACCGCACGACGCGCTATCAGGGCGACCTTGAGGCTCAAGTCTCTGCCAAGCTCGGCAAACCCGCCACCGCCAACGAGTACCGCGACTTGGAGGCGACTTCGCTGGTGTTCGTGTTCGGGAGCGACCTTGTAGAAGAGCAACCGATGGTGTTCCTGCGCACGCGCAAGGCGAACCGTCACTATGGTGTCAATGCGATTGTAGCGTATCCTGTGCCGAACGCCGTCGAAGAGTTCGCCCAGCACAGCCTACGCTATCAGCCTGGCAGTGAGCTGGCTCTGCTGAAGGGTCTGCTGAACTGCTTGCTGGACATGCTCCCTGCCGAGCGCGTAGCCGAATACAAGGAATCGGAGTGGCTTCGTGCGCGAGTCTCCGACGCCACACCCCACGCCACGCAAGACGCGACGGGTGTGCCTGCCGAGAGCCTGCTGGCAGTCGCACGCCAGATTGCCCAAGCGCCCAGTATGGTGATTCTCGCTGGTGAGAAGGTCTGGAACCACCCGAACGCCAGCGAGGTGGTGGACGCTTTGGTGGCGCTGACGATGCTCACGGGCAACCACCTGAGCGAAGAGGGCGGTCTGAACCTGATGCCACTCGGCACGAACGAGCAAGGTGCGCGCGATATGGGTGTCCTGCCCAACCGATTGCCCGGCTACCGTGCCCTTTCGGACGACACAGCGCGTGCCCAGTTCGAGTCGGTGTGGGGCGTGTCGTTTCCCTCTTCAGAGGGGCTGAACACCGACGGTATCTATCAAGCGTGCTTGGCGGGCGAGGTCGGGCTTCTCTATGTGGCAGGGGCGAACCCTGTGATGGAGCATTATGACCCCACCCTAGCGGAGCGTGCCCTGCGCGCCGCGGACTTCGTGGTCGTGCAGGATGTACTGATGACCGAAAGCGCGCAATATGCCGACCTGCTGTTGCCTGCGTGCCCCTTCACCGAGACGGAGGGCACCTACACCAACTGGGAGCGTCGGGTTCAGCGGTTCTGGCGAGCGCACGAACCACTTGGGGAAAGCAAGCCCGACTGGGTCATCTTCTCGGAGTTATGGCTCAAAGCGCTGGGCAAAGTGCCCCCCTTCAACCCCCGCGAAATCATGCAAGAGATTGCCCAGCAAGTGCCCCAATATGCAGGCTGTACCTATGAGCAATTAGGGGAACAGGGCGTTCGCTGGAGGGAGTGAAAAGGGAGAGAACTCCCTTTCCACTCCCTTTTCGCAAGAGGAAAGCCTTCTCTTAGAGTGCGTTAGGCACTTCCAATTCGCCCAATTTAGTCAAAATTTTGGGTGCCCCCCCTTGACAAACGCGCCGAAATGTGCTATAATGTAGTTGCCAAATCTGAGCCGTTCTGAACAAGGTTAGGAGGCATCCTATGTTGAGAAAGGTACTACGCTGGTGGCAACAAGCTCTTACTGTCTGCTCTAAATCAGGGGGGGGGGGCAGCGTAACGCACTCGTATCAATATCTATCAGCCTTACATTATCGCTAAACCTGCTGATTACTTCTGCCCAGATTTCTGTTTCCAATCGTACCTATCCCTGCCCGCCTGCTTATCCACCCCAGTCCTCGCCGTTCTTGCCCATCTGGCTGGAGGACTGGCAGTTCTGGCTCCCGAACTACTCAGAGCAGGCGTGGGGAGAGCCATTTCCGCCCATCAAGGTAGAGGAAGACCCGAATAACAATACAGGTTCCTCCTTTCAAGGTGTGCCGTGGTTTCCCCATCCCCCCTATCGTTGTATTCCAATCTGGTACCCTATTCCGTTGCCTCCGCCCTCAGATTGGAATCCTCCAGCTTCCGAGAACGAAGCAATCTATTTAGGTTCCGGTACAGCACCGGTCGATGGCGCTGGGAGCGTGTGTGCAGTTCCTGCGCAGTCGCCTCTGTTGGCGGCAACAGGACAGACCGGCTTCCACTTACCGATGCCGGCGACCAGCTTTGGGCACGGTGGGTGGGTGCATCTTACTTCACCGACACCAGGAGGTACTTGGCTGAGCCAATTGTATGGTTGGGATCGAATCCAGATTGTGCGAGTGCGCTCGCGTGCACAAGGAACACCGATTGAGAACTATCGGAGTGGGAACGCTCCGAATCCCCGTTATGAGATGATTCTCTACGATGCCAGCGGGACGGCAAGTCGTTTTGTGCTTCGAGATGGTCAGTGGGAACCCGCTTTTGGAGTGCGCTCTCGGCTAATCCAGAATGGAGACACCTTCACAGTGATTGGTGGTCCCCCGTGGGCAATCCATCAAAAAGGGGCATGGCTATATGGCTTTACAGGAATGTCGCGTGTGGAAGACAATCTTCCGAATGCCCCTTGGGGAAGCGGGAACAAAGCTATAGTGCTGTTTATTCGCGACCCGTTAGGCAATACTTGGCGACGCGTTACCGATACGAATCATCCCAACAGCGTTATTTGGCAAGCACCCAACCTCACTCTGCTTCGTTTCGACTCGGACGGTAAGGTCTATTATGCAGAGAACCCTATCACAGGTGCGCCTATGTGGCAGTTGTTGGGTCGGATGCAGCCTTTGGTAGTAGGTTCAGGTTACCCTATCAATCAACCGTTGGAGTTAGTCTGGTATGAGCCTGATGGAAAACATATCGCGTTTCAGTGGTGGAGCAATCAAGGGGGGAATTCGCAGAATGGCGTGGTTACAACGACGCGCGTGCATAGTGGAGTCTTACAAGGTGGAGCGTTTCAGGCGCAGGTGGGATTGGAATGGAAGTTTTTGAGAAATACTGATAGTAAGGAGGATTTGTTATACAGCTATCTGTATGGAGAATCATCTCACTCGTCTGGCTTTCGGGGGCGAATAGATTCCGAAAAAGTCGGCTTTCACTTCCCAACTTCTTATCAACACAGATACCTCCCGAACCAATCGGCGTCCGAGACCCTAATCCAGCGCGAACAAATGCCTCCTACCAGCCTTCTCCATCGCTGGAGCAGCAGCACAGACAAGTTCTCTGAAATGGAGGTACGCCGACCAAAACTTCATAACCGCGCATATTCTCAAGGTTCCCCAACACCTCGCGAGCGCGAAGTGGTCGTCTTGAGCCAGCAGAACGGGAAACCCGTTGAGCGCCAGTTTTTCGCTTGGGAAAATGCTACCACCCCAGAATGGACAGAGCAATATCGGTATGAGTATGCCAACAACCCCGATGTGCTCACGAGTTTCATTGACCGTCAAGGGAACCCATATCAGTGGAGCTACATAGAGCGGGAAGCACTCCGATGGCATCGCGAGATTCCCCAATCGGAGACGGTACTGCACAAGGTAACCGACCCAACAGGAGTTTCGGTGGAATTCGAATACGGCGAAACTTGGTCTGACTTCGGGTGGAATGTTTCCAATCCTCTGCTTTTACCGTCCAGTATCCAGTTAGGGACGAACTCTGCGCGTGTGTGGCGGTTCCAGTACAGCTGGAGTCCTAATCTGAGTCTTTCAGCGCCGAACGGGCTCCTATTGGGCTTTAGCGAACCTGAACGAGGTTGGTGGCGGATTGGCTATACGAGTGCAAGCGCGCAACAACCCTTCCAACCGAACCTCATCGTAGACCCTACAGGACGCTTCACTAAAATCGTGAGTTGGGACTCCTTAGGGCGCGCCACTCGAATCGAAGCCTATCCCCACCATACCCAGTATGGATGGGATACTAATCGCGCTCTTTACACAGAGACCGAATACACCCAGTTTGGGCTTGTACGAAAAGTGCGAACAGGCTACCAAAATCGTCAGTCAGGTTTCAACTCCTACCAAGAAGCTGAATATGTGTGGCGTGGATTGCAGCTGGAGCAGTACATCGACCCGCGTGGGCGCACAGCGCGTTTCGAGCATGTCCCGCTCTCGGGCGAGTTGAGCAAAATCTACTTGGGCGATCGCCTCTACGCAGATTTGGGTTATGACTACTGGGGAAGGTTGAAACGAGTTGCTGGAGGCAATAATGTTGGGGTCAACTATGAATACGGCTATCGTGATGAGTTAATTGCGATTCGGCACGATGGAGACGCCCAATCTGAGAAATTTGACTACTCCAGCTGCTGCGGTCAGATGGTGCGCTGGGAGCGTCAAGATGGGCAAGTCGTTCAGTTTGACCATACACCCAACGGCTGGCTCCGCGAAGTGTATCTGCCCCGTTTTGGAGGCGACCGCCAAGCGATTGCCACCTACGAGTATGACCGCGCCGGTCGGCTAACACGAGCCACCTCCTATGAACATAACCCGAACCAAGCAGGACAAATCCTCTTAGACCAGAACTTTCACTATGACACGCTGGATCAGGTTCCTGAGCAGTTGACTGGCTGGCTCCGACAAAGCACGGTTCGCTTCAATAATGGAGCGAGTTATCAGTGGCACTATAGCTATTATCTGAACGGGGATCTGCGACGCGCCACGCTCACGGGGGGCGGTTCGGAGTCCTCCCAAAGTTTCGAGTATGACGATGCTGGACGCCTC
>FWWL01001434.1_pt1 | contig 56935 bp, 48 predicted proteins | sample 2228331 | NCBI WGS metagenome assembly FWWL01 (sample SAMEA103939775, study PRJEB20133) | metagenome
AAGGGTGCCGCAGGGTAGCTATGTACGGACGGGATAACCGCTGAAAGCATCTAAGCGGGAAGCCTCCCTTGAGATTAGGTATCTTCGAACCGTCGTAGACCACGACGTTGATAGGCTGGGTGTGGAAGCGCAGTAATGTGTGAAGCTAACCAGTCCTAATAGTTCTGATCGCGCTTGATGAATCCCACCATCAACGACAGTCCTGAATGGGAATGTCTGTTGAGGAGGATGACCTCCAGCCAGATCGCCCACTGACTAAACCCGAAAGGGTGCATCGATTAACCCGCCCGCAAGCTTCATTGCTTGGTGACCATAGCGTCTGTGACCCACCCGATCCCATCTCGAACTCGGCCGTGAAACCGGACAGCGCCGATGGTACTATGCCTTAAGGTATGGAAGAGTAGGTCGTCGCCAGGCATTGCAGCTTGCGAGCGCGGTATAAAACCCATTCACGATTTCAAAAGCCGCTGCCGGTGCAAACCGCGCGGCGGCTTTTTGGTCTCTGGGCCTTGCCCTGGACCGTACACGGTGACGCGGGGTGGAGCAGCCCGGTAGCTCGTCAGGCTCATAACCTGAAGGTCGTTGGTTCAAATCCAACCCCCGCAACCACCGTCTCGCATGACGACCGGCCCAGGCGCTCGCCTCGGCCGGTTTTTTTTGTCCGGATACCGTGTCCGACAGGGCGCTGCGCCGGCGCCCGGTCGCAACGGACCGGGCCCGAGCGTGGTTCGCCGCTCCTGGAGCATCGACATCCAGCGAATTGCAGCTAGAATGGCTGTGCCGATCGCATAACGAAAACAGCGGGCGCATGGCGGACATTGGTCGAGGGCGTCCCACGCACGGGATGCCCGTCGAGCGCAGGTTTTCAGGAGCGTCCTCGATGGAAGAGGAAGGCGAATTCGTCAATTACTACAGCGTTCTGGAAGTCGCGCCGGGCTGCTCGGACAAGGGGCTCGAGCTGGCCTATCACGAGCTTGCCAAGCGGTATCATCCCGACAACCGGAACACCGCCGACGTCGACAAGTTCAGCGATATCCTTGCCGCCTATCGAATCCTGCGCAATCCGCTCAAGCGGGCCGAGTACGACCAGCGTCATTTTCCGGACCACGCCGGGGCTCCGTCGGGGTCTAACCTGCGTTTCGACGAAGCACTGGACGAGAAGACGGCGGTCCACGATGCAGAGATGCATGGCCGGATACTGCTTCATCTCTACAAGCGTCGCCGCCAGCAGCCGATGGACGCCGGGATCGTCCAATGGCTGTTGCAGGAAGCGCTGGGGTGCAGCGACGACGAGATCGAGTTTCACGTCTGGTATCTCCGCTCCAAAGGCTTCGTGGAAGTGACCGAAACCGCCGGCCTCGCCATCACGATCGCCGGGGTGGACGAGGTCATCGCCCAGAGCCGCAAGGGGGAGGCCGAAAAGCTGCTCCTGACGCAGGCGCATGCGCCGGACCGGGACGAGCCGGCTTCATAGCTCCATCCTGTTCGCTGCGCTGCCGAATGCCGGCAGAGCGCATCTGCACCGGTTCTGCACACGATTTCGCCAGTGAATTGACCGTCCGCCCTGCGCCGGCTGCACGTACTTCCCCGACAACGGCTCCAATCGCACGAGATTGGAGACACTGTGGAACTGTTCCGGACCAACCCTCGCGGCACGCTCTGGCTCAAGAGCGTCGCTGCACTTGTCTATGTCATCGTCGGCGACACGGTCCTGTTCCGGATGGAATTGGTTCCGGCCGGGCTAGGGGTCATGATCCTGGCGATGACCGGGCTGCTGGCGGTGGCGCAGCCTGCGGTGCTGCGCGACCGGCGCGCCGCTTTCGCCCTGGCGCTGGCGGCACTCTACGGGCTGGCGATGACCTACGATGCATCGCCGCTGGCCCTGGCCTTGGCCCTGATCGCCCTGCCGATTGCGGTTCTCCTTCCCCGCACAGGCACTTTCGATGATGGTTGGCGCTGGGCGCAGCGCCTGGCGATTCATGGTCTCAAGTCGGCCGCGGGACCCTTGCCCGACCTTGCCCGCCTCTCCAGGATCCGCCGCCTGCGCAGGCCGCACGCACGGGGGTTGCGCGCGCTCGTACCCACGTTGATCCTGCCGCTGGCTGGCACCTTCGTCTTCCTTGCCCTTTTTGCTGCGGCAAATCCGGTCCTCGACGGCTGGATCGAGCGGTTGTCGCTGCCGGAGCTGGACGAGACCACCTTCGCTCGGCTTGTTCTCTGGGCCTTCCTGATCTGGGCGGCATGGTGGCTGCTGCGCCCCAAGCCCGTCCGCAGGCTGCTGCAAACCTTCGACGGCCGGGGCGACATGGCCCTGCCGGGCATCGATCGGGCGTCGATCTTCCTGTCGCTGCTTGCCTTCAACGCCGTTTTCCTGATGCAGAATTGCATGGATGCTGCATGGCTGTGGGGCTGGCTCCCGTTGCCGGACGGAATGACGATGGCGGGCTACGCCCATCGCGGTGCCTATCCGCTGATCGTGACGGCGCTGCTCACCGCAGTATTTGTTGTGGTCGCCCTGCGGCCGGGATCAGCGACGGCGACCGATCCGACCATCCGCAAGCTGGTCGTCCTCTGGATCGCACAGAACGTGTTTCTGGTATTCAACGCCGCCGTGCGCACTTTGGACTACATCGGTGCCTATTCGCTTACCATCCTGCGGCTTGCCGCACTCCTGTGGATGGGCCTCGTTGCCGTCGGGCTCGTGCTGGTGCTCTGGCGCATGCTCGCAGGGCGCAGCGCCGCCTGGCTGATCAATTCCAATTTGGCGGCGGCGGGCATTCTGCTGACGTCGGTCTGCTTCGTCGATCTCGGCGCCATCTCGGCGCAGTGGAACGTGCGACATGCATCGGAGGCAGGCGGCAAAGGCGCGCCGCTCGACCTGTGCTATCTGAACGGTCTCGACGGCGCGGCGCTGCTGCCGCTGATCGAACTCGAACAGCGTGGCTTGGCCGGATCATTCGGCGAACGGGTCAGCCAGGTGAGGCGGCAGGTGCATTACCGGGTGCTCGACAGCCAGCAGGATGGCGGGTGGCAGTGGCTCGACAGCTGGCGACTGGAGCGCGCCCACGATCTCCTCGGCGGGAAGATCGGACCGCGCGCCGATAACCGCGCCTGCGACGGCCGTCCATCGAGGCCGATACCGCCGCCGGCACTACCGCCGGCACCATCGCCGGCACCACCGCCTCCATCGCCCGGTCCAGTTCCCGGCCCGACATTGACGCAAGGCGGCGAAGGGTGAAGATGGGGACCATCATGGCGCGCACAGTCCTCCTGGTCGACGACGATCCGCACATCCGCCAGGTCCTGGCCTTCGCTTCGACAAGGCCGGCATGCAGGTCCTCGAAGCTGGCGACGGCGAGCAGGCGCTGGCGCGCGTGGCGGACCGTTCGCCCGATCTCGTCATCCTCGACATCAACATGCCGGCGATGGACGGGCTCGAGGTATGCCGGCGCTTGCGCGCCGACAGCGACGTGCCGATCCTGTTCCTGTCGTCGCGCGACGACGAGATAGACCGCGTGCTGGGGATCGAGCTGGGGGCGGACGACTATGTCGTCAAACCTTTCAGTCCGCGCGAGGTCGTCGCGCGTGCAAACGCCATCCTGCGCCGCAGCGCCGGCCGCGCCATGAGCGAACAGCCGGCCTCCGATCGGCAAGTCCACGGCCGGCTCACCCTCGACAGCGAGGCCTGGGAAGCGCGCTGGGGCGGGGCGCTCGTCGCCCTGACCGTGACCGAATTCGGCCTGCTCAAGGCTTTGGCATCGGCACCGGGCCGCATCTTTACCCGCGACAACATCATCGACCGGCTGCGCGGTCCCGGCTTCGCTGTGACCGACCGCACGGTCGACAGCCACATCCGCAACCTGCGGCGCAAGTTCGCCGAGCTGGGTGCAGTCGACGTGATCGAAACGCGCACCGGCGTAGGGTATCGGCTCGGCGCCTGCTCGGGCGGGCCGGACGCTTGATCGATCGACTGCGAACCATTGCCCGGTCGATCTGGCCGGTCATGCGCTTGCGCTGGATTTTCTTCGGGACGTTGCTCTTCGTCGCCGCGCTTCCGGGTTTCGCCGCGCTCGGACTGAGGGTGTATGAGAATGCGCTGGTGCGGCGGACAGAATCCGAACTCGCGGCGCAGGCCGCGGCGATTGGGGCGACGGCCGCGTTGTTGCTCGGTCCGCAGCAAGCGGCCGCATCGGCACAACCCCGGACCGATACGGCGCGTTATGCGGAAGAGGATACGCAAGTCGATCTGCGGTCGTCGCGCGTGCTCCCGCCGCGCCCGGCCGCCCTTCCTGCCAAGGCTCCGCCCGATCCGCAGATGCTGGCGGTGGCGCGGCGTATGGCGCCGGTCGTTGCGGAAACGAAGCGCACCACGCTTGCTTCGATCCTTTTGCTCGACAGGCGGGGCATCGTGCTCGCCGGCCGGGACAGGGGACGAAGTCTCGCCGCAGCCGACGAAGTTCAGGCGGCACTGCGCGGTCAGAGCCGTACCGTGCTGCGGCACAACGACCGGTACGACCGTTCCAACCCGCTCTATCTGATCAGCCGCGCGACCGCGATCCGGCTCCATCATGCGCGGCCCGTCACGCATGGCGGGCAGGTCCGCGGGGTCGTCCTCGTGTCGCGCAGCCCCGCCGCGCTGCTCCGCGGAATGTGGGAAGACTGGGGCAAGATCCTTTCAGGCACACTGGCGATTTTCGCACTGCTGGTGGTGCTGACGATGGTTCTGGCGCGATCGGTCGTCAGGCCGATCGAGAAGCTGAGCCATGCCGCGCGGACGCTCGCGTCCGGCAGGCCGGCGAGGCTGCGTCGGCCGACGCTGGAAGTGCGCGAGGTGCGCAGCCTATACGACGATTTCGAGGCGATGGCGGACAGCATCGACCGAAGGTCGCGCTACCTGCGCGATTTCGCCGCGTCGCTCAGCCACGAATTCAAGACCCCGCTGGCCGGCCTGCGCGGCGGGATCGAACTGCTGCAGGACCACGGCGCGGATATGACGGACGCCGAGCGCGAGCGCTTCCTCGGCAACATGACCGGCGACGCCGACAGGCTGGCGCGGCTGGTAAGCCGGTTGATGGAACTGGCCAAGGCGGACATGGACGGCGGCACGATTGCGGGTGACGCCGATCTCGCCGCCATCCTTGCAGGCCTCGCCGACGGCTTAGGCGGGCGCGGCTTCGAAGTGACGATGTCCGTCCCGCGCGATTTCCCGCGCCTCGCGATCGAAGGCGCGGCGCTGGAAACCGTGCTGGCGACGATCATCGAGAATGCGCGGCAGGCCGGGGCATCCCGGCTCGAGGCTTCAGCAAGGATCGAGCAGGGTCTGGCCGTCGTCGGCCTGCACGACGACGGCCCGGGTATCGCTGCCGGCGATGTGGCGCGCATTTTCGATCCCTTTTTCACCTCGAAGCGGGAAAGCGGCGGCACCGGCCTCGGCCTCTCGATCGCCCGCGCGCTGGTGCAGGCCAGGGGCGGGTCGCTCGACCTGGGCCGCAGCGATAGCGGCGCCCTGTTCGTGCTGCGTATTCCGCTGGCCTGATCGGGGACGCGTGTCGCGTCGATCCAATGCAAGCTTGCCGGTATCGGCTATCGCGGCGCCGGGACAGCGGGGAGAGCAAGAGGATGGATGCGGCATTCTTGTGGAGGCGTCTGCCGGCACTTTGTACCGCAGCCGTGATCGCGGTCTCTCCTCTGGCAGCGCAGAGCGCAGATTCCTCAAAGCCCCGGGAACCGGAAGTCGAGGCAAGCGAGGACACCGATCCCTACGCTCCGCTCGAGGTCAAGACCTACATCCGCATTTCGCCCGACATTGCCGAGCGCCGCGACGAAATCGTCGAATTCGTCTCGCAGCAGCCCGGCTGGGCAATTGCCGACGACGATCGCACCGAATTCGAGGTGGTGCCCAATCCGGAGTATTACCAGGACCTCATGTTCTCGCGCATCAAGCGCTTTTCCTACGACCGGGCGACGGACCGCCAGATATCCCCGGCAATGGACATTGCGGATATCATGCGATTCAACGATCCGCGGCCGCATGCGACGTGGATCGATCGCCGCGGCAAGGGCAAGTTTCCCGGGCCGGGCCGGGCGACCGAGGATCAGTGGGCGCTGCGCGTACCCGTGCCGGTCGATCTCGGGCCCGAAAGCGGGCCGGACCTGCTCGACCGCCTGCGGGCCACGATGCAACCGATCGCGCGCCATCACGCGCTCATCGGTTTCATCAACAATTTTCCGAGCGATCTCGAACTGTGCGTTTCCAACGAGCCGGCACCGGAGGGATTCTGCCCGGTGTCGTCCGCTGGAGCCGTCCCGACCCTGATGTATTTCCGGCCGATCTACATCAGGGCGTCGAGCGCTAACCCGCGGCCGGATGGAATGCGCAGCATGACCTTCGTCGCGGTCGCGCCGAACCGTGCGATCATCCCGCTCGGCACGGTGCCGACGGTCGCCAGCGCTACCGCAGACCTCGCGACGGGAGAACAGCGCCTGCTCGTGTGGGGCGACAATTATTCCGCACCGGCGCGGCTGGAGGAATTCGGCCACTATCACATCATGGCGATCGCGACGGCAGAGCCGATCGATCCCGAAGTGTGGACGATCCGACCCGGGGATACGGCGCTGCCGGCCTCTTGCAGCGATCCCGTCATCCAGAAGCTGTGCGGCGCCATGCGCGGCGTGCTGGACTTCGGCGGAGAGGGGACGGCCGACGCGGCAATGGCTGAAATCGATATCTTCAGCGATCGTGTCTACGGTGTCGCTCCGGTCGGCGGGAACCTTGCCGGGCTCAAGGACGGCAAATGGCAGGCACAGCTGTTCCTGCCGCGCGACGGCGCTCCGCTCGCGGTGTCGGGCGCGCGGGGGCCGGGCGCGGTCCAGCGGCAGAATTTCGAAAAATCGCATAAATGCGGCGGATCCTATCTGGGCGACGGATACATTCTCACAGCCGCCCATTGCGTCGCGAAGCGCGCCGTGGGCGAACTGCAAGTGCGCTTGGGAACGCTCGATATCGCGCTTGGCGGCAGCAATTTCCCGATCGTGGCGATGGCGATCCACGCCGACTACGGCAAGGCCAGGGGCAACGCCGATATCGCCGTGTTGCGCATCAGGCCTGATAGCCGGCTCGCCACTCTCGAGCGCAAGGGCCTTCTGGGCAAGATCGACCTGGCTCCGCCGATGGAGCGGCTGGCCAACGGCACGCCCGTCATGATCACCGGATGGGGCTTCACCGGCGCCACCGAAGGCGGCAGCGAGACCGTCGACAGCAGCGGTAACACGCAGCGCAACGCCCGTTACCTCACGCGGGTGAACATGGCGACGAAGCCCTCGGGACAGTGCACGGAGTTCGACAAGCTCGCCTCGTTCAACGACGCGGAAATCATTTGCGCAAAGGCGCTGAAAGAGGGGGAGGACGCCTGCTTCGGCGACAGCGGCGGTCCGTTGACCCGCTTGGTCGGCGACCGGCGCGTTCTGGTGGGGATCGTGGCGGCGGGGATCGGCTGCGCACAGAAAGGCGTACCTGGTGTCTACACCCGGGTGGCGGCGTTCAGGCAGTGGATCGAACAGGCCAAGCTGGCGGTGGCCGTGCCCGGCAAACACGTGATCGACAGGGCGGGGCGGGCGGTACCGTAGCCGCGCGCCCCGCGCCCGTTCTCAAAGCCTAGTTTTCGTCCGGGCCGGTCCGTTCGTCGGGTCCGGTGCGTTCATCGGGTCCGGTCCGTTCGTCGACGCCCTGGACTTCGCCTGCGGTGTCCATGGCCGGAGCTTCCGCTGCATCGGCGGCAGGGTCGGCGGCAGGGTCCGCGGGCGGTGCGTCTGCCATCGGTTCCGTTGCGGCTGGTTCCGCGGGTGCAGGCTCCGGGGCAGGCGAGCCGCAGGCGGTCAGCGCCAGCGCAGCCGCCGTCGAAGCGGCGAGACCCAGCAATCGTGTCTTCATAACAGTTCTCCCTTCCATTTCCCCCGACCCTCGATGAACTCTCAAGCAAATCCGATCTTCTCGACCAGCTGGCGATACTCCCCCGTTTCCCGCACCGGCGCAAGCAGCGGGTCGTGATAGAGCTGGGTGAGCCCGCTGTCTTTCAGCCGCCACGCTTCCGCTAGCGACGCCAGCGCCTTGTCCGCCTCGCCCCACTGGGCGTGGATCTGGCCGTATTGGTAACTGCTCTTGTCGCCATATTCGGCCTTGAGCGCGTCGAGATGCGCCTGCGCGGCCGCGCGATTGCCGAGCCGGTGTTCGGCGATGGCACCGCCCGTGTGCATCCAGACGAAGAAGTCGTCTTGGGCGAACGACGCCTTGGCGGCCTCGACATCTCCTAGTTCCAGCTGCGCCAGGCCGACCCGGTAGTGATAGCTCGAGATCGTTTCCTGCAAGGCCCGCGCTTCGTCGAAGGCGGCGATGGCTTCGGCCGGTCGGCCAGCGGCGTAGGCGATGTCTCCCTTGAAACGGAACACGCGCGCGTTGAGGGGATCGAGCCCGGCGGCATTCTCGATCGCCGACTGGGCGGCGGCCGCATCGCGCATTCGCGAGCGGAAAATCGCATAGCGGCTGAGGATATCGGCATCGCCGGCGCCCAGTTCATAGGACCGCTGGTAGGGCTGGCGCGCCGACTTCATGTCGAGTTGCCCCATCGCCAAGGCAAAGCCGAGCACCGAGTGTCCGTCGGCGAATTCCGGTGCGATCTCGACCGCCTGCTTCGCTGCCGCGACCGCGCGCCCGTAGACATCGTCGCGCTGCGCGGGCGAGGCGTAGAGATTGCCGATCAGCGCAAGCGCGCGGCTCTTGCCGGCCAGTGCCGCGGCGTAGCGCGGGTCGATCGCCAGCGCTTCCTCGAACTTCGCCAGCGCCTCGCGGTCGCCGCTCTCGCCGCTGCCGGCGTCGTAGAGTTCCTGCCCGCGCAGGAAGGCCTCGTAAGCGGCCACGCTCTTGGTCCCGCCGATCGTGTCGCGCGCCCTGCCGCCGTCCATCTGGTCGGCCAGCTTTTCGATCACCTCGGCGGCGATTTCGCTCTGGATCGAGAAGATCTTGTCGACCGGCTGGTCGTATTCGAGCGGCAGAACCACCGTGCCGTCGTTGCCGTCGATCAGGTCCACCCGCACCTTCACCCGCTCGCCGGCGCGGCTCACATTGCCTTCGACGAGATAGGCGACCTTCAGCTTGTCGGCGATCTCGCGCGCATCGGCTTCGGTTTCCTTGAAGCTGTTGGACGAGGCCTGCGCGGCAACCTTGAGCAGGGGGTTGCGGGCCAGGCGGGCACGGATTTCCGCTGCCAGCCCATCGGAAAAATAGGCCTGTTCGCCCGCATCGCCCAGCCGGTTGAAGGGCATGACCGCGACACTGTTGGCGCGCCCGCCGCCCAGCAGTCCGCCGCGCCATGCCAGAACCCCGCCGCCGAGCGCCACGATCGCCGCCCCGCCGGCGAGCACCATGCGCCGGTCGACCTTCGCTCCGGTGGGGGGCTTTGCCGGGGCCGGGATTTGTCCGCCAGCCGGGGCGATCGAGGCGACTGGGGAATGGCCGTTGTCGGGATGCATGCGCGCGACCGACTGCACCAGCCTGTCGAGTGCGGACGGATCGAGGGCACCTTTTCCGTCGCCGAGCGCGATCCACTGGAACTGGCGGAACCCGAGAGGCGGTTCGCTGCCGTCGAGGCTGGCGGGGACGAGGCATCCGCGGTCTCGCCCGCGCATGGCTTCGTCGTGGACCCAGTGCGAGTGGGTTGAGGTCTGCGACCACAAGGTCACGACCGCATAGGCGTTCTCGAGCTTGTATTCGGTGATTTCATTGTAGCGCGCGCCGCCGCGGAGTTCGCCGTCCCACCACACCTCCAGCCCGGCGGCCTGCAGCGCGGCGAGGACTTGCAGGGCGAGTGGCTGGTCGTTGCGCGAATAGCTCAGGAACGCCCACGGGCGCTCGGTTTCCGCATCGCTCATCGGCCTTCACCCATTGCCGCGATCCGCCCTCCTGTCGCCAGCTCCCTGCCGGAGATGCGCCATGGGTAACGCACAACGGCGCGCCTGTCGAATGCCGATACGCTTGTCGGCCATCGATCGAGCCATTAGGCTGCGCGATATTGGCTGGCCTGGGGGTGGCGAGGGTGCACGATACTGCCGAGAACCAGCCGGCCGAAGCGCCAGAGCTGCCCAGGGCGTGCCTCGTCGTGGGCGTCACCGGCCATCGCAGTTCGCACCCTTCGTTTCCCGCCGACACGACCACGCTCGACGCCGCTATCGACGACCTGCTGTCGCTGATCGACGGGGCCGTGGCCGGGCTGGAGACGCCCGCGGGACCTGCCTGTCAGTGCACGACGCGGATGGTTACCCTGCTCGCCGACGGGACCGATCATCATGCCGCCATGCGGGCGCTGGAGCGCGGGTGGGATCTGGTCACGCCGCTGCCGTTCGGACGATCTCTCAACGCCGCCATCAACGCCCGCGCCCGGACGCAGGCCGACGCCGATGCCATCCTGTCGGGCGAGGTGCCGCAAGACCCTGATACCGCCGACCGGGTTGCGGCCATCGACGCGCTGGCGGCAAAGGCGCGCCTGTTCGAGCTTGCCGACCAGGACGAAGGCATCGCCGCCCTGTTCCGGCAATCGCTCGCCCCCAATGCCGCCCAGGGCGTGCACGAGCGCTTGCAGATCGCCACCGCACGCCGCGCGGCGATGGCCGGATTGCTCATGGTCGAACAATCGGACCTCGTTATCGCCGTGTGGGACGGGCTGACGGTGGATTCGGTCGGCGGCACCGGCCACACGGCATGGGCGGCGCTGGAAATGGGCGTGCCGGTGGTGTGGATCGATCCGGGCCAGCCGGGCATCTGGCGGCTTTTCCTGACCGCCGAAGAACTCGCTTCCGACCGGCCGCAGGATCCTGCCGATGCCCGCGCCGCCCTGGCCCGGCAGATCGGTGCGACGGTTTCGCTCCAGCGCGCGCAAACCGGCGGGCGGTTCGCCGGGATCGCCGCCATCGGCGCGGAGACTTGGCGGCCACGCAGCAACCCTCTGACCCACGCCTATCGCCGCATCGAAACCCTCTTCGGCCTCGACGGCTGGAGCAACCGGCTGCGGTCGATACGGCAGCAATACGAACGGCCCGGCGATATCGGCGCCGGCAGCGCGCGGTCCTTGCTCGATGCCATCGCCGGCCTGCCAGGGCAGGATCCGGCGCTGGCCGGCAAGATCGAGCGCGAGGTCCTGCGCCGCTTCGCCTGGACCGACGGCATCGCGTCGCACCTGGCCGATCGCTACCGCTCGGGCATGGTGATCAACTTCGTGCTCGGCGCGGCCGCGATCGTGGTCGGCATTCTCTACCTGCCGCTGGTTCCGGTCGAACACAAATGGGTGTTCGCGTCGCTGGAACTGGCGCTGCTGGTGGCCATCGTCGCCAACACGGCGCGGGGGCAGCGTCGCCGCCTGCACGGGCGATGGTTCGAAACGCGCCGTGCGGCGGAGTACCTGAGGCACAGCCCGTTCCTGCTTGCTGCGGGAGTGGCACGGGCGGCGGGGCGGTGGCCGCAGGGGGTGAAGAGCTGGTGGCCGGAATGGTATGCGCGCCATGCGCTGAATGCGGTGGGATTGCCGCACGTCCGGGTCGACGACGACTATCTGCGCGGCATCCTCGCGCTGCTCCGCGATCATCATGTCGGCCCGCAGCTTGCCTACCACCGCGACAAGTCGGCGCGCCTGGCGCGGGTCCATCACCGGCTGGACGAGCTGTCCGAATATGCCTTTGCCGCGGCCATCATGGTGGTCGGCGGCTACCTCATCCTCGCGCTGCTGGCGGCACTGGGCTATTTCGACGGCGGTATCCTGGCTAAAATGGCGAAGTGGTTCACGGTGGCGGCGGTTGCGCTCCCGACGCTTGGCGGCGCCATTGCCGCCATCCGCTATTTCGGCGATTTCGAGCGGTTCGGGGAGATCTCGGCCGTGACCGCCGGCAAGCTCGATCCCATCGCCCACCGTATCGAGATGCTGATCTCCGCACGGTCCGAACGTCTCGATTTTGCGGCCGTCGCCAAGATCGTGCACGATGCCGATGACGTCGTGTTCAGCGAGATCGAAAACTGGCAGGCCGTGTTCAGCGGCAAGAAGACGACGATCCCGGCATGATCGGCGCGCTCGCCATTTCCTTCGTGCTGGTCGCCGCCACGCTGTTGCTGCATTACGAAGTGCTGCGGCTGACGTCGCGCTGGATCGTCGATCTGCCGATCCATCCGCGCGCAAGGATGATCGTGGTTCTGGCGATGGCGATCATGTCGCACCTGCTGCAGGCGACCTTGTATGCGCTGGTGTTCGTGCAGATGATCGAAAGCGGGCGCTTCGGGTCGATCGGCGGGCTGCCGGCGCACCCGGCCTTCGCCGACGTGTTCTATTTCTCGATAACCACCTATACCACCCTCGGGATCGGCGATCTCTTCCCGCACGGGGCCATCCGCATCGTTTCGGGTATCGAGGCGCTCAACGGGCTGGTGCTGGTCGGCTGGACCGCTTCTTTCACCTACCTGAAGATGGAGCGGTACTGGCAGGTCCCCGAGGAAGCCGCGCGCGACGACGAGGGCACGGTCTAGCGCATCTGCCAGACCGAGAGCTCGTCCTCACCGCCGCCCCGCGCGATCGTTCCCTGTCGGCCGACCGGTTCGGACTGCCCGTCCGTCAGGGCCGCGATACCGTCGCCATCCTGTGCCGGGATCATCGCCAGCGTCCGCTTGCCCGCCGGCGTGCGGGCGACGATCGTGCCCATGCGCGCAGAGCCGTCGCGGTCGTAGTGGACGGTGTAGGTCTCGATGATCGCTGTGCCGGTATACTCCTTGTCGAGTTCGGGCACGACGCCGCGCGCTGCGTCGGCGGCGGCATTGACGTCGAAGTCCTGCGGGAAGCTGACACCCTGGACCGGATCCTTGCCCAGCACGATCGTGTGGCTGTGGGTGGCATAGCCGCCGTTGGCGAACATCAGGCCTTTCCCGCCGGTCTCCCGCAGTTTCTCGACCATGCAGGCGACGACATGGCTCATGTAGTTGCCGATCGGGCCGCCGCCGAAGGTCAGGCCGCCGAACACCGTCATCGGCTTCTCGAGCGGCCAGCCCAGCGTGCGCCGGGCCAGCTTGGGGACGCAGGGGAAGCAGGAATAGAGCTCGACATGGTCGAAATCGTCGGCGGTGAGGTTGTTGAATTCGAGCGCCTTGCGGATCGAAGTCTCCATCCCCGCCGAGCGGCTGTAGCTGTCGCGCGCAAGGATGCTGTCCGGCTCGAAGGCGCTGGCGCCCGCGCCGATATGGACCAGCTTTTCCTCGGGCACGCCGCGCCGCCTGGCTTCGGCGAGCGAGGTAACGAGGAAGCCCGCACCCTGGTTGACCGACGAATTGGCCACCTGCAGCTTGGTATAGGGGAAGGCGATGGGGCGGTTGTCGGCGGTGACTGCAGTGATCTCTTCTGCCACCTTCTCCTCTCGGATCCACGCCGAAGGATTGGCTGCGGCGACCCGCGAGAAGCCGGCCCAGATCGTCCCGCTTTCCGTTTGGCCCTCGGCCAGCGACTGGCCGAGATCGGCGCGCATGGCATTCTCGTAGAGCGGATAGACATCGACCGGGACGACGAGGCCGTAGCTCTGGGCGTACCCCTTCTTCACCCGGTGCGAGGCATCGCGCAGGGCATTGTGCTCGCTGGGCTTCGCATCGGCCCGCGCTTCTGCCGCCCTCAGCTTCGCCAGCGCGCCGGCGGTGCGCAGCGCCTCGCCGCCGGTCACCGCGCAAACGATGCTCTCGCCTGCGCCGATGCGATTGGCGGCTTCGTTGAGCAGGCGGATAGGGTTGTCGCCATGCGGGGTGGTCTCGACGACGTGTGCGGGCGCGATCCCCAGCCGCTCGGCAACGGTGCCGGCCACCGGGTTTACATGCGGCCAGGCGATCTGGCCGACGATGCCGAGCGAATCGCAGCTTTCCAGCCAACCGCCGCCCGCATTGGCATCGGCGCGGCGCAGGGCTGCGGCCATCAGCCCGGCCGGATCGAGGCCTTGCTGCGGATCGTCAGGCCGGTCGTTGATCTGCCCCACACCGATGATCACCGGGATGCGTTCGTCGCTTGCCGCCATGCTGGTCCTCTTCGTCTATGCGCCCGAGCTTAGCCATCCCTCGCAACAGGTTGCAAAGCGAAATTGAACGAATCGCCTTGTGCCTCTTCGAGCAAGCGCTACCCTGACGGCGGAGAGTGAGAACAAGGGCCCGCAGTTGACCGCCGCCAGCATGGAGACACCGCCGCTGCCGCGCCATGTCCGCTGGCTTTACGGCAGCGGCCTGATGGCCAGCGGGATCAAGACCACCGCTTTCAGCACCTATCTGCTGCTCTACTTCAACCAGGTCCTCGGCGTGCCTGCGTCGATCGTGTCGCAGGCGATCTTCCTCACCCTGCTGATCGATGCCGTTGCCGACCCGCTGATCGGGCGCTGGAGCGACCGGACCCGCAGCAGGCTGGGGCGGCGCCACCCTTTCCTGTACGCCGCTGCCGTGCCGGCAGGCCTGTTCTTCACCTTGACGTGGTTCCCGCCCAGCGGATTGTCCGGTTTTGAGATGGGCGTCTGGATATTCTGCATGGCAGGGCTGACCCGCGCCTGCATGAGCATGTTCGAAATCCCGGCCAGCGCGCTGGGGGCCGAACTGACCGACGATTATGCCGAGCGCACCGCGCTGTTCGGCTTGCGCTACTGGTTCGGCTACATCGGGGCGTTCGGCTTCGGCGCGTTCTGCCTGTCCGTGTTCTTCGCTGCGACGCCCGAGTATCCGAAGGGACAGCTCAACCCTGCAGGATACACCGGTTTCGCCATCCTCGGCGGATTGCTGATCACGCTGGCGGTGCTGGTCAGCGCTTTCGGCACCAGGAGCCGCATTCCCTATCTCCGCCAGGTCCGCGAGCGCGCCGTCAAGCTGACGGCCCGCGATCATCTGCGCGAGATGGCCGATGCCTTCAGCCACCGGCCTTTCCTCGCCATCTTCGGCTACTCGCTGACGAAGCAAACGGCCATCGGGCTGTATGTCGCGACGACGATCTACTTCAACACCTACGTGTTCCATCTGACGGCGGGCGAACTGGCAATTCTGACGGTCGAAAACCTCGTCGCTGCCACGCTGGCGGTACCGCTCGCACCCTGGCTGGCGCGCCGGATGGGCAAGCGCAACGCGGCGATGGCGATGGGTCTGGCCGGCATCGCGATCGGCGTGGTGCCGTTGATCCTGACCTATTTCGGGCTGTTCTTCCCGCCCGGCCACCCTCTGTTGCTGCCGACCCTGTTCGTGGTCGGCGCAATCTATCACGGGATGATCGCGACCTCGCTGATGAATTCCTCGGGCATGATCGCCGACACGATCGAGGATCATGCGGTGAAAAGCGGGCGTCATAACGCGGGGGTGTTTTTCAGCGTCAACAGCCTGACCACGCAGGCGGCGGTCGGGATCGGGATCCTGCTGGCGGGCTTCGTGCTGGAGGCCGCGCAGTTCCCGAGCGATGCGGATCCCATGGGCGTGAGCGAGGCGGTCAGCGACAGCCTGATCGCGTGGTATGTCCCCATCGTCGCAGGGTGCTGGCTGGTAGGTTCGCTGATGCTCCTGTTCTATCCCATCACCGAGGCGAAACACCGCGCCAATCTCGAAATCCTCGCCGCGCGGGCCGCGCAGGAACGCGAACAGGAACTGCGCGATTCGCCGGAAGGCCTGGCCGCGCCCTGACCTGCGACGCTACGGCAAGCGGCATGGACACCGGGCCCTGTTGCGGGGGCTCCGTTTGGGGCATAGGTAGCAAAACAAGCCTCATAAGCAGGAGAGAACCATGGCAACCGCAGCCGAAGTGCGGCCTGACGACGACCTCGCGGAATTCCGCGCCGAGGTGCAGGCCTTCCTCGCCGAAAACTTCCCGCCTTCGCTGAAGGGCAAGAGCAACGCGATGCGTTCGGTCGAAGGGCCGGGCGAGGAGACGCCGGAAGAAAAGGCCTGGCGCGAAGCGATGGGCAGCCGCGGCTGGGGCACGCCGACCTGGCCCAAGGAATACGGCGGCGGCGGCCTGTCGAAGGCCGAGGCGAAGGTGCTCAATGAAGAGATGGCGAAGGTCGGGGCGTGGAACCCGATCGGGGGCATGGGCGTGATGATGTTCGGCCCGACCATGCTCGAATACGCCAGCCACGAACAGAAGCTGGAGCATATCCCGCCGATCTGCCGCGGCGAAGTGCGCTGGTGCCAGGGTTATTCCGAACCCAATGCCGGGTCGGACCTTGCGAGCCTGCAGACCACCGCCGAGGACAAGGGCGACCACTATCTCGTCAACGGCCAGAAGACCTGGACCAGCGGCGGGCAGTGGGCCGACAAGTGCTTCTGCCTCGTCCGCACCGACCGCAGCGACAAGCACCGGGGTATCAGCTTCCTGCTGATCGACATGGACAGCCCCGGCGTCGAAGTGAAGCCGATCACCATGATCAGCGGCCTCAGCCCGTTCTGCGAAACCTTCTTCACCGATGTGAAGGTGCCCAAGGGCAACCTCGTGGGCGAGGAAGGGCAGGGCTGGACCATCGGCAAGCGCCTGCTCCAGCATGAACGCACGAATATCTCGGGCGCCGGCAATGCCATGGGTATAAATGCCAAGCCGCTATCGCTGATCGCCAAGGAGTACATCGGCACCGACGAGAATGGCGAACTGGCCGACCAGGAGCTGCGCGGCAAGATTGCCGAGTTCGAACTGGCGTGGTCCAGCTTCCTCCTCACCGCGCGCCGGGCAACCGAGGAATCGAAGGCCAAGGGCGGCGTTTCCGAAATCAGCTCGATCCTCAAGAAGGTCGGCACCAAGCTGAGCCAGGAACGGGCCGAGTTGCTGATCGAGATCATGGGCTTCCGCGGACTCGGCTGGGAAGGCGAGGGCTTCTCCTCGATGGAGCTCGAGCATGTCCGCGGCTGGCTCTTCGGCAAGGCCTTTACCATCTACGGCGGATCGACCGAGATCCAGAACAACATCATCGCCAAGCGGATCCTTGGCATGCTGGACCACCAGTAAGGGGACAAGCCCTCTCCCCTTCAGGGGAGAGGGTTGGGAGAGGGGAAAAGTCTCCCGCACAGTTCAACGGATCAATAGGCCGGCAGGGCATCCCCCTCTCCCGGCCTCTCCCCTGAAGGGGAGAGGAGAGATAAGAGATGGCCATTCTCAACGAAGAACAGACCATGCTGCGCGATATGGCGCAGGAATGGGCGACCAACGAAAGCCCGGTCGGCAACTGGCGCAAGACCCGCGATGCGGGCCAGAAGGTCGATACCGGTGCATGGTCCAGCATGGGCCAGATGGGCTGGACCGGGATCGTCGTGCCGGAAGAATTCGGCGGCACCGATTTCGGCTGGACCAGCCTTGGCCTGGTGGTCGAGGAACTGGGCAAGACGCTGACCGCCAGCCCGCTGGTGGCGACCTCGCTCGCTTCGGCGGCGATCGTGCTTGGCGGCTCGCAGGCCCAGAAGGAAAAGTACCTGCCGCGCCTCGCCAGCGGCGAACTGGTCGGCACGCTCGCCTTCGACGAAGGCTCGCGTCACACAGGTTCGGTTGCGGCAGCGACGGCTTCGGGCGGCAAGCTCAGTGGTACCAAGGCCTTCGTGCATGAGGCCGATACGGCTGGCCTGTTCGTGGTCTCGGCCGCTGACGGCGTGTTTCTCGTCGAGAAGGGTGACGGTGTTTCGCTCTCATCGCGCGAGCTGACCGACCGGCGCGACCATGCCGAAGTCACCTTCGACGGCGCGGCGGCGGAAAAGCTGGCCGATGGCGGCGATGACCTTGCCGACACAATCCTCGACCGCGCCCGCATCCTCACCAGCGCCGAAATGCTCGGCATGGCGCAGGCGGTGTTCGACACCACGCTCGACTATCTGAAGCAGCGCGTGCAGTTCAACCAGGTGCTGGCGAGCTTCCAGTCGCTGCAGCACCGCATGGCGGATCTCTATGCCGATCTCGAACTGATGCGCAGCGCGGTCGAGGGCGGGTTCCAGGCGCTCGACATGGGCTTCAAGGTGCCCGAAGCCGCGTGCCTCGCCAAGAGCCGCGCCAACGAAGTGCTCCACGTGATGAGCCGCCAGGGCATCCAGCTCCATGGCGGGATCGGGATGACCGACGAATATGACGTCGGCTTTTACCTCAAGCGCGCCCGCGTGCTGGAGGCGAGCTGGGGCAACACCGGCTTTCTCAAGGACCGCCACGCGAAACTGGCTGGCTATTGAGGTCAACCCAGCCACCATCATCCGTTCGCCCTGAGCCTGTCGAAGGGCAGCCGCGCTGGTCCGGCCGGCGAGGTGGCTGGGCTTCGACAAGCTCAGCCCGAACGGGTGTGGTACGGTGACTGAAAGTGATCTGGAGGCGCGCCCGGAAGAGGAAATCTGGGCGCGCCACCACGCTTTTGTCGATGCGAACCTGAAGCGGAACTACGCCGCCACGCTGGTGCACGGCGTGTTCGGCATGACGGGCTTTCGCCTGATCTATGCCCCCACCATCATCCCGGCCTATCTGTACCTGCTGACCGGCAGCGCGGCCGCGGTTGGGCTGGGCACGGCGCTGCTGCAACTGGGAGGCACGCTGTCGCCGATCCTGTCGGGCGCGCGGGTCGAAAGCCGTCCGCGCATCATGCCCTATGCCATCGGCGTGGGTTCGATGATGCGGGTCATGGTCCTGGCGCTCGCCCTGATCGGCTGGTTCCTCGAAGGCCGGGCGCTGCTCTATGCGACGCTGGCGGCCTTCCTGCTGCTCGGCTTCTTCAGCGGGGCGCAAAGGGTGGCGTTCCAGATGCTGATGGCGAAGGTCATCCCGCTCGCGCGCAGGGGCCGCTTGCAGGGCGTGCGCAACCTGCTCGGCGGCGGGATCGCGGCCGGGCTGGCCTGGGTCGCAGGGCATTATTTCATCGAGCAGAACTGGCTCGGCAACGGCTATGCCACGACCTTCCTGTTCGCATTCCTGCTGACCTCGATAGGGCTGGTCGCGCTGCAATGGGGCCTCAACGAGCCGGAGGCGCCGACCCTTCGCGCGCCGATGCCGCTGCGCCAGCGCTTCGGCCAGTTCGGCGAACTGCTGCAACACCGCGGCTACCGCGCCTTCCTGTTCGCGCACGGCTTTTCCTCCATCGCGCGAGTCGGGCTGCCGTTCTGGACCATCTATGTCGGCGACCGGCTGGGGTTGAGCGGGGCGCTGATCGGATCGCTGAGCCTCGCCTTCCTCGCCGCCGAGACATCGAGCAATCTGCTGTGGGGCCAGCTCGGCGATCGGTTCGGGTTCCGGCTGGTCTATCTCGGCGCGCTCGCGTGCAGCCTCGCAGGCATGGTGCTGCTGGTGATGGGCGAGGATGCGCTGATGCTGCACGGCGCCTTCGGCCTGCTTGGGCTGGGCTTTTCGGGCTGGATGATGGCAGCGCTGACGCTGGTGCTGGAATTCGGCGCGCATGAGGACGTGCCGATGCGGATCGCGCTGACTACGACCGTCGAGGGCGCGGTCAGCTCGGTCGGGCCGATCCTCGCCGGGCTGGCCATTGCAGCGTCGGGCTATGTTCCGCTGATCGCCGCCAGCTTCGTCTCGCTGGTGCTGGCGCTGGGGACCGTGTTCTGGCGCGTCAGTGAGCCGCGAACAAATGGCTAGAACAGCGAGCCCAGATCCTTCTTGAGGATTTTCCCGTTGGCGTTGCGCGGCAGCGTGCCCTCGGTGAACACGATCCGCACCGGCACCTTGAACCGCGCCAGCCTTTCGCCGACCCACGCCTGCAGCTCCGCTTCGCTGGCATACATCCCGGGGGCGAGGTGGACCACCGCCGCCGGCTCCTCGCCCAAGGTGCGATGGGGGAGGCCGATCAGCGCCGCGTCGGTCACGGCGGGATGGTCGTAGAGGACGTTCTCGACCTCGGACGAATAGATGTTCTCGCCGCCGCGAATGATCATGTCCTTGGCCCGGTCGACGATAGTGCAGAAGCCTTCTTCGTCGAGCCGCGCCAGGTCGCCGGTGCGGACCCAGCCTTCCACGAAGGTGTCTGCGGTCGCCTCGGGCCGGTTCCAGTAGCCCATCACGATCATCGGCCCGCGCGCCCAGAGCTCGCCGACCTGGCCCACGGGCAGGGTGTTGCCGAACTCGTCGGTGACCTTGAGACCTGCCACCGGCACCGGCGGCCCGGCGCTGTCGGGACGGTTGAGATAATCCTCGCCCGAATGGCTGGTGACGGTCGCCATGGTCTCGGTCATGCCCCAGCCGTTGCCGGGCATGGCGCCGAACACCTCGTAAATCTTGCGCACCAGCTCGGGCGCGGAGGGCGCGCCGCCATAGGCGATGCTCTCGATGCTGGAGAGGTCGTATTTCTCGCGGTCGGGGTGCTCGATCATCTGCCAGGCGATGGTCGGCACGCCGCCGGTGAGGTTGACCCTCTCGCGCTCGATGGTCTCGAACGCCTTCACCGTATCCCACTTGCGCATGTAGATCAGCGTGTGCCCGGCAAACAACTGTCCCATCATCCCGGCCGAGCAGGCCGTGACATGGAACAGCGGGATTACCGTCAGCCCGACTTTGGGCGCGGGTGGCGGGATCGGCTCTCCGCGGCGCAGCACGCTGCGCGCGGCGGCATAGGCGCTGGAGAATATATTGGTGGTGAGGTTGCGGTGGCTGCCCAGCGCGCCCTTCGGCTGGCCGGTGGTGCCGCTGGTGTAGAAGATCGTGGCGGGATCGTCTGGCGCGATGGCGACATCGGGGATCGGATGGTCGGGCAGGGCAGGCCAGTCGTGGGGCGTCCCGATGACCGCCTCCAGCGGTTCGGCCGGCGCCTCCAGCGATCGCGCCCGGCCGACCATGATATGCGCAAGCTCGCGGCAATCGGCCAGGTGCGGCGCAATCCGGTCCCAGCGTTCGTCGTCGCAGACCAGCACGGTCGCGCCGGAGTTGGCGAGACCGAAAGCCAGCTCCTCCCCCGTCCACCAAGCATTGAGCGGCACGCAGATCGCGCCGATCGCGGTCGCGGCGAAGAAGGCCACCGGCCATTCGGGCAGGTTGCGCATGGCGAGCGCCACCCGGTCCCCCGGTCGCACCCCGCGCGAGCGCAGATTGGTGGCCAGCTTGGCCACGGCGCGGTACCACGCCTCGTAGGTGACCCGCTCGTCCTCGTAGATCGTCATCAGCCTGTCGCCATGGCTGCGGGCATGATCGGCCAGCGCGCGGAGCGATGCCGGCGCATGCTTCCAGACCCGTGTGGGAACGCCGCGGATGTCGACGGTTTCCATCTCGAACCGGGCGCCGGGGGCGCACAGCATGGCTTCGACATCGGCCAGGCTCATGGCCGGCCAGCCTTCGGGTTTGCTCCACGGCACCCCGATCGTATCGCTCAAAATGTCTCTCTCCATTCGGGTATGTTTTTATTCGCAACCGATGCTAGGTGAGGTTCGACAAGCGCTCAAGCGCTGATGAATCGGGAGAGAGCATGACCGCACCTTTCGCCTGCGCCGAACCGGCGTCGCTCGGCTTCGACGAGGCCCGCCTGGCCCGTATCGGCGACTTCCTCGAAAAATCCTACGTCGCCCCCGGCAAGCTGCCGATGACCCAGCTCGTCGTCGCCCGCGACGGACAGCCGATCTATTACGACGCGCGCGGCACGATGGGCGAGGGGCGCGAGGCGCTGCGCGACGACGCCATCTTCCGCATCGCCAGCATGACCAAGCCGGTAACCTCGATCGCCTTCATGCAGCTGGTGGAACAGGGCAGGGTCGCGCTGGAGGACCCGGTCGCCAAGGTCCTGCCCGAATTCGCCGACCTCAGGATCTACGGCGGCGGCGGCGGTTCCATCCCCTTCGCGCCGGGTACACCGGCCCCGCCGATGCGCTTCATCGACCTCATCACCCACATGTCGGGCCTGACCTACGGCCTGCAGAACCGCACCAACATCGACGCGGTCTACCGCGAGCACAATCTCGATTTCGCCCGCAGCCGTCACAGCAGCGACGAGTTCATCGCCATCCTGGCCGGGCTGCCGCTGGAATTCGCGCCGGGGCAGGGCTGGAACTACTCGATCTCCACCGACGTGCTCGGCGTCTGCGTCGAACGGCTCAGCGGGCAGCGGCTGGGCGACTATTTCCGGCAGCATATCTTCGAGCCGCTGGGCATGCGGGATACGCAGTTCGGGGTCGAGGACGACGCACGGCTGGTCGATGCCTACCAGTACATGCCGGGCCAGCCGCCGCGGATGATCGATGCCGGACCGGGCAGCAAGCTGGCCGAGCCGGGCCGGTTCGACAGCGGCGGCGGCGGGCTGTGCGGCACCATCGCGGATTACCACCGCTTCGCCCATATGCTGGTGAACGGCGGCGAGCTCGATGGCGTGCGGATCATCAGCCCCAAGACCCTGCGCATGATGCGCACCAACCACCTGCCGAACAATGCCGACCTTACCGAAATGTCGAGCAGCCTGTTTTCGGAAAGCAACAATGCCGGGACCGGTTTCGGCCTCGGTTTCGCCATGGTGATCGATCCGGCCAAGACGCTGATGCCCTCGAGCCTCGGCGAATTCTACTGGGGCGGGGCCTATTCGACTGCCTTCTTCGTCGACCCGCTGGAAGGCGTGACGATGGTGTTCATGACGCAGGTCTATCCGTCGAGCACCTATCCGATCCGGCGCCAATTGAAGACCATGATCTACAGCGCGCTGACCGACAGCCGCGCCTGACCCGACCCCCCGAGGAGAGAGAAAATGTCGTCACCCATCCGCACCGAACGCCACGACGATGTGCTGGTGATCATTTCCGACAACCCGCCGGTCAATGCGCTGGGACAGGCGGTGCGCGCCGGCCTCGCCGCCGGTGTGGAGGAAGCGCTGGGCGACGACAGCGTCAAGGCGGTGGTGATCCGCTGCGACGGGCGGACCTTCTTTGCCGGGGCGGACATCACCGAATTCGGCAAGGCCCCGGTCGGCCCGAGCCTGCCCGAAGCGCTCGACAAGCTCGAGGCGAGCGACAAGCCGGTCGTCGCGGCGATCCACGGCACGGCGCTGGGCGGCGGCTGCGAAGTCGCGCTGGCGTGCCACTATCGTGTCGCGGTGCCCTCCGCGAAGCTCGGCCTGCCCGAAGTCAAGCTCGGCCTCATTCCCGGAGCCGCCGGGACCCAGCGCCTGCCGCGCGTGGTCGGAGTGGAGCACGCCCTGCCGATGGTCGTCGGCGGCGATCCGATTTCGGCGAAGAGGGCCTATGCGATCGGGCTCGTCGATGAAATCGTCGGCGAGGACAGCCTGGAGGCCGACGCCATCGCCTTTGCCCGCAGCAAGATCGGCCAGCCGGTCAAGCGTTCGAGCGAAGGCACGGCCAACGACGACGGCATCCGCAACCCCGACCTGTTCGACCAGTTCCGCGCCAAGAACGCGCGGAGCCTGCGCGGCTTCGATGCGCCCAATGTCGCGATCCAGGCGGTCAAGGCTTCGACCGAGCTGCCCTACGCCGAGGGCGTGAAGAAGGAGCGCGAGCTTTTCATGGGGCTGATGTCCGGCACCCAGAGCGCGGCCATGCGGCACTATTTCTTCGCCGAGCGCGCCGCCAACAAGATTGACAATGTCGACCAGAACGCACCGCTGATCCCGGTTCAAAAGGTCGGCGTCATCGGTGCCGGAACCATGGGTGGCGGTATCGCGATGAATTTCCTGTCGGCCGGGATTCCGGTCACCATCCTGGAAATGCAGCAGGAGGCGCTCGACCGCGGCACCGGGGTGATGCGCAAGAATTACGAGCGCACCGCGCAGCGCGGGCGGATGACGATGGAAGCCGTCGATGCGGCGATGGGCCTGCTGACGCCGACGCTCGACTATGCCGACCTCGCCGATTGCGACCTGGTGATCGAAGCCGTCTACGAGAGCATGGACGTCAAGAAGGAGGTATTCGGAAAGCTCGACCAGGTGCTGAAGCAGGGCGCGATCCTCGCTTCCAACACCAGCTATCTCGATGTCGACGAGATCGCGCAGGCGACGGGGCGCCCGGGCTATGTGCTGGGGCTGCACTTCTTCTCGCCCGCCAATGTCATGAAGCTGCTGGAAATCGTGCGCGGCAAGGAAACCCGCGACGATGTGCTGCTGACCTCCATGAAGCTCGCCAAGACCATCGGCAAGGTCGCGGTGGTGGCGGGGGTGTGTCACGGCTTCATCGGCAACCGCATGCTCTCGCCCCGCCAGCAGCAGGCCAATGCGCTGATCCTCGAAGGCGCGAACTATTGGGACGTCGACGACGTGCTGCTCGCATTCGGCTTCCCCATGGGCCCGTTCCAGATGGCCGACCTCGCGGGCATCGACATCGGCTGGCACCGCGATCCGTCCAGGGTCACGACCCTGCGCGAGGCGCTGTGTGCGGCGGGCCGCTTCGGCCAGAAGAACGGCAAGGGCTTCTACGACTACGACGAGGCGCGCAATCGTACCCCGTCCGACGAGGTGAGGGCACTGATCGCCGATTTCGCCGCGAAGGAAGGACATGCGCAGCGCGAAATCTCGAAAGACGAGATCCGCGAACGCCTGCTCTATCCCATGGTCAACGAAGGAGCGATGATCCTCGAGGAAGGCATGGCGCAGCGCGCCAGCGATATCGATGTGGTCTGGATCAACGGATACGGCTGGCCGCTCTGGACCGGCGGGCCGATGTTCTGGGCCTCGACGATCGGGCTCGACACGGTGGTGGCCGGACTCGAGAAGCACGGCCTGCCGGTGTGCGACAGCCTGCGTGCCAAGGCCGCGGCGGGAAAAGGTTTTAGCTGACGCTTTGGCACGAATGCCACAGTCGCAAGATTTCAGTGGCAAGTTTGCAACTTTACGTCTTGCGTCATGGCATTGGCTGGCACAATGTGTCCGCAAGGCAGGGAGAGGCCTTACCCAAAACGTCCGCTAGTGCCCTGAAAACAGGGTGTTGGACCGGCGGGTGCATACGAATGCGAGCGCCGACCGGGGTGCTCGCGTCTCTCCCGGCTGCACGAGAACGCTGCCTTTGGGAGAAGACATGAGGACTATCTATCGCCGTTCGATCGCGCTCGGGGCACTTGCCGGCGCGCTTGCTTTCACACCGTCGGCCGGCTTCGCGCAGGACGCCCAGGACGATGCGCAGGATGAAGCTGCCGCCGAGGCTGGCGAGGATTACGTCATCGTCGTCACCGCGCAAGGCCGTTCGCAGGCCCTCGCCGACGTGCCGGTCGCGATTTCGGCGGTGACCGCCGAAACGCTGCAGAATTCGGGCGCCAACGACATCCGCCAGCTCAACCAGGTGGCACCGTCGCTGCTGGTGTCCTCGACGGGGTCGGAAGCCAACGGCTCGGCGCGTATCCGCGGCATCGGTACGGTCGGCGACAACCCCGGCCTCGAAAGCTCGGTCCCGGTCTTCATCGACGGCGTCTACCGTTCGCGTTCGGGTATCGGCCTCAACGAGCTGGGCGAGATCGAGCGCGTCGAAGTGCAGCGCGGCCCGCAGGGCACGCTCGGCGGTCGCAACTCGTCGGCCGGCCTCATCAGCATATTCTCGAAGAAGCCGCAGTTCGACTTCGGTGCTTCGGGCGAGATCACCTACGGCAATTACGACTACTGGCGCCTCGGCGGCAGCGTGACCGGCCCCCTCAGCGACAATATCGCCGCCCGCCTCGACGGCATCTGGGTCAAGCGCGACGGGTTCTACCAGGACACCCGCAACAACACCGACGTCAACGACCGAGACCGCTACTTCCTGCGCGGCCAGGTGCTGTTCGAGCCGACCGACGATCTCTCGGTCCGCCTGATCGCCGACTACACCAGCCGCGACGAGAAGTGCTGCGCCGCGACCTATGTCGACAAGAGCGTCAACCCGTTCATCGGCAATCTGAACGAGCCGTCGGTTCCGCTCTCGCCGCTGCAGCAGACCGGCAACAACATCATCAACGTCCTGCGCGATCTCGGCCAGCCCCTCGCCGGGTTCAACCAGGGCTACGACCGGACGATCTACGTCTCGCCCGGCCGCAGCTTTGCGGGCGAAACCAAGGACTATGGTTTCTCCGGCGAGATCAACTACGATTTCGGCGGTGCGACGCTCACCTCGATCACCGCCTACCGCGAATATCGTTCGGGCCAGGCGTCCGACACGGATTACGGCGCGGTCGACATTCTCTATCGCGGCGAAAGCGACGAGGCCTACCGCCAGTTCCACACCTTCACGCAGGAACTGCGCCTGCAGGGCGAAGCCTTCGACGGCAAGCTCGACTGGCTCGTCGGCGGCTTCTATTCGAACGAGAAGCTGACCGTTCGCGACAACCTGCGTTTCGGCAGCCAGTATGGCCGGTTCGCGACCTGCCGCATCATCTCGGGCGGCGGCCTCGCCGGGCTCTACTCCCCGAACAGCCCGCTGTGCGTCATCCCCGGCGTCGGTCCTGCCACGCTGGCGGGTGCAACCGGTGCTTCGGGTCCGGATATCGTTGCCTCGTTCACCGCGCTCGACGGTCTCAACGACCGCGGCTCGACGATCGACAACTACTTCCAGGAAGGTAACAACTGGGCGCTGTTCACCCACAACATCTTCCACATCACCGACAGTCTCGATCTCACGCTGGGTCTTCGCTACACCAACGACAAGAAAGAGCTGTCGGCGCTGTTCGGCAACGACAACACGGTCTGCACGACCGTGCAGGGTCGCCTGCTGGACGACCTGACCAGCCCCAACGCCACCGCCCGCGCGCTGGCCGGTGCGCTGATCGGCCTGAGCTGCCAGGGCAACTCGACCGCCGAACTCAATGGCGTGTCGATCAGCGACGAGCGCAAGGAAGACGAATGGACCGGTACGGCCATCCTCTCCTACAAGCCGATGGACGACCTGCTACTCTACGCCAGCTTCGCGCGCGGCTACAAGGCGGGCGGCTTCAACCTTGACCGTTCGGCCCTCAAATCGCCGATCTTCCCGTTCGCAGCCAGCGGCGGGGCGCAGGCCCTCGTCCGCAACCTGCAATTCGATCCGGAACTGGTCGACAGCTACGAAATCGGTGCCAAGTACTCGACCGGACCATTCGGCCTCAGCGTCTCGGCGTTCCGTTCGGAGTTCAGCAACTTCCAGCTGAACACCTTCAACGGCACCGTCTTCCTGGTGCAGACGGTCAACGGCTGTAACGGCGAACTGACCGGCGGCGATGCTGCCGACAGCGATGCCAGCGCCGCCACCGGCGCCTGCGCCGCCGACGATGTCAGCTACGGCGTTCTGACCCAGGGCTTCGAACTCGAAGCCAGCATGGTCCCGGGCGACAACTTCCGCGTTGCCGCCGGCCTGACCTATGCCAGCACCAAGTACCGCGACAACATCGTCGGCAACGTCTCGGGCGCGCCGCTCGATCCGGCACTGCGCAAGCTGCCGGGCGACAATCTGTCGAACGCGCCGGAAATCGTTGCCACCGGCAGCTTCACCTGGACCCCGCCGATCGGCGACAGCGGCCTCAGCGGTCTGGTCTATGTCGATGGCCGCATGACCAGCGACTACAACACCGGTTCGGACCTGTTCCCGCAGAAGGAACAGGACGGCTATGCGCTGTTCAACGCCCGCGTGGGCGTGCGCGGACCGGACGAGAAGTGGGCGATCGAGTTCTGGGCGCAGAACATCTTCGACAAGCAGTATGCCCAGGTCGCCTTCAACTCGCCCTTCCAGGCGGGCACGACCTCGGCTCCGTTCGTCGACCCGACCTATCCGGGCGGGCGCCAGATCTTCTCGCAGTTCCTCGCCGAACCGCGCACCTACGGTGTGACCGGTCGCTTCAACTTCTGACGGCGGCAAAGCCGGACAGCATCGGGGCCGGGGGAGCAATCCTCCGGCCCTTATGCATGGGAGTGGCTAGGCGCTGCAGCTCGCCCCGCCGAGCACGCAGAAGCGGGCACAGTGCGGGTGGTTGAGCTTTACCGGTGCGGCGGCTTCGGCCAGCGTCGCGCCCATGTCGAAGCCGGGATCGTAGGGGATCAGCGTGCAGGCCGCGACGCGCGGGGCGGGCTCGCCCTTGCGGTGCAAGACCATCCGGCTGGTGGCACACATGATGCCTGCGGGGTCCTTCCCCAGGATGCCCCAGCAGGCGGTGGTGATCTCGGGGATGTCCTTGGCCTCGTCCATCTCCGGGAACAGCACCAGCCGCGCCGTATCGCCCGCGTCCACGGCGATGTCCTGCTCGGCGAAGAGCCGCGCATAGCCGGCGCGTTCGTCGGCCTCGGCTTCGCCCGGCAGCATCCGGCCCGCCACGGCGAGCGAGAAATCGTTGCGGCTCAGCCATTGCAGCCCGTCGATCGCGGCATCCCAACTGTTGGGGCCGCGCTCGGCCTCGTGCACCGCCTTGGTGTGGTGGTCGAGGCTGACGCGGATCGTCAGCCTGCCGCCGAACCGCTCGCGCAGGTCCAGAAGCGCCGCCTCGTGCCGCCGCATCGGCTTCATCGCATTGCTCAACACCAGCGCCCCGAAGCCCTGCTCGAGCGTGTCGGTCAGCATGGCGACGAATTCGGGGTTCATAAACGGCTCGCCGCCGGTGAAGCCGATCTCGCGCGTGCCCATGGCCTTGGCTTCGGCAAGGAAGCGGGCCGCGTCCGCGCGGCTGAGATAGACCAGCGCGTCGTTGGTCGGGCTGCTCTCGATATAGCAATGGGCGCAGGCGAGATTGCACAGCGTGCCGGTGTTGAGCCACAGCGTCTCAAGTGCCACCAGCGGGACCGACGCGCGCTGCTCGCCCATGGCGGTCCAGTCCGGATCGGTGAACTTCTCCGGCGGCAGCAGTGCCGCCTCGACCGCGAAGGGCGAGGGGCCTTGCGGCGCGTTGCGGCTTTTCGTGCGGGTTTCGGTCAACTGAACTTCCGTCTCATGCCGGCGACGAAGCCGGCGTATTTCTTGGGCAGGCTGCCGAACACCGTCGGCTCCCAGGCGGCAAAGGCGGCCGCCTTGGAAATCTCGCTGCGGGTCGGGTAGCTGATGATGGCAGACCCCAGCGCGAAGGTGCTGGTCTTGCCGGTGATCGCCTGGCTGAAGGGCAGCAGCAGTTCGCCCGCATTCTTGCCCACGATACTGACGCCGAGCACCTTCTTGCCCTTCAACACCATCTTCATGTGCCCCTTGGTGGAGCCTTCGGCGACCGCGCGCTCGTTCTCGGAGAAGTCCTGCTTCACGATCGTGACCTTGTCGCCGTGCTGCTGGCGCGCCTCCTCCTCGGTCAGGCCGATCTGGGCCACTTCGGGCTCGGTATAGGTGCACCAGGGCAGGGCGCTGTAATCGACCTTGGTCGGCAGGCCGGTGACGATTTCCAGCGCCACGTTCGAGCCTTCATAGCCAGAGACATGGGTCAGCCGCGGCCCTTCGCGGCAGTCGCCGATGGCATAGATACCCTTGACCGAGGTCCGCCTGCGATCGTCGGTGACGAAACCGTTCTTGCCGGTGGCGATGCCGATGGTCTCCGCGCCGAACCCGGCAACCCGCGCCTTGCGCCCCACGGCGACGAGCACATGCGTGCCGGTAATGGCTTCCCCGCCGTCGGTGTGGAGGGTGATGGCACCCGCCGAACCTTCGACCCTTTCGGCCTTGGCGGCAACGAAGCGCACGCCTTCCTCGCGCATCACCTCCATCACCACGGCAACGGAATCCGGATCGTCGCGGCCCATGGGCCGTTCGGGTTCGACCACGGTCACCGCGCTGCCGAGGCGGCGGAAGGCCTGCGCCATTTCCATGCCGATGACGCCGCCGCCGATGATGATCAGGTGGCCGGGCTGCTCGGGCAATTCGAACAGGTTCTCGTTGGTGAGGCAGGGCACACTGTCGAGGCCCGGGATCGGCGGTACAAACGGCTCGGACCCGGTGGCCAGCACGATGCGCGGCGCTTTCAGCGTCCGGCCCGCAACCTCGACCGTCTGCCGCCCGGTCAGCGTGGCGCGGGCGGTGAAGACTTCGCAGCCCATGCCTTCGAAAGTCTCGACGGAATCATGGTGCTCGATACCCTCGATCGCATCGTGGATGTGCCCGCGCACCCCCGCCCAGTCCACTTGCGGCGCGGCCAGCGTCACACCGAAGCGGGTCGCCTCGCGCGCCTCGGCGGCACGCTTGGCTGCAGTGATCAGGGCCTTCGACGGCACGCAGCCGTTGTTGAGGCATTCGCCGCCCATCTTGTGGCCTTCGATCAGCGCGACCTCGAGCCCGAACAGCGCGCAGCCGCCCGCTGCCGTGAGCCCGGCGGCCCCCCCGCCGATCACGATTACGTCATGGGTGAATTTCATGGGTGCCCCTGCAACCGAATGCGGCTAACCGCCGTATAGCCTTCACAAGCATATTCGCAGCAAGGGGACGAACGGTTTCATGAATATCGAGAATTCGCGCGAGTACTACGGCAAGGTCCTGACCGGATCGGCCGACCTCAAGACCGATGCCTGCTGCACCGCCGAAGCCCCGCCGCCCGACATTCTCGCCGCCATGCGCAACGTCCATGACGAGGTCAGGGCGCGCTATTACGGCTGCGGCCTCGTCACCCCGCAGGCGATCGAGGGCTGCCACATCCTCGACCTCGGCAGCGGCAGCGGGCAGGATGCCTATATCCTCGCGCAGCTGGTCGGCGAAAGCGGTAGCGTGACCGGGGTCGATACCACGCCCGAACAATTGGCGGTGGCGAACGAGCATCTCGAATGGCACCGCGAACGCTTCGGCTACGCGAAGTCCAATGTCCGCTTCATCGAAGGCGATATCGAAAAGCTGGGCGATCTCGGCCTGCCAGAGGGGCAATTTGACGTCATCGTCTCCAACTGCGTGATCAACCTGGTCGCGGACAAGCAGGCGGTCTTCGCCGCCGCGCACCGATTGCTCAAGGAAGGCGGGGAGATCTATTTCTCCGACGTCTATGCCGACCGCCGCGTGCCCGAAGCGCTGCGGACCGATCCGGTGCTGCATGGCGAATGCCTCGGCGGGGCGCTCTACTGGGGCGACTTCATCGCGCAGGCCAAGGCAGCAGGGTTCGCCGACCCACGCCTCGTCACCAGCCGCCCGCTGGGCATCGGCGACAAGGAGGTCGCAGCCAAACTCGACGGGATCAATTTCCATTCGGCGACCTATCGCCTGTTCAAGCTCGGCGATCTCGAGATGCAGTGCGAGGATTACGGCCAGGCCGTCCGCTATCGCGGGACCGTGCCAGGGCAGGAGCGCGTGTTCGAACTCGACGGGCACCATCATATCGAGGCCGGGCGGATGTTCCCGATCTGCGGCAACAGCTGGAAGATGCTGGCCGATACCCGCTTCGCCGAGCATTTCGATTTCTTCGGCGATTTCGCGCACCATTACGGCGTGTTCCCCGATTGCGGGGTGGCGGTGCCGTTCGGCGCGGGTGAAGGTTCGGTTCCCGATACGCCGGCTGCCTGCTGCTGATGCATGTCTTCGTCACCGGGGCCGCCGGGCTGATCGGCGGCGAGGTTTGCGCGCGGCTGGCGGATGCCGGGCACCGGGTGACGGCGCTGGTCCGCTCCAACCCTGATGTGCTGGCCAACGACGGCACGCCGGCCGCTGTCGCCGAGGTGCTGACGGGTGACCTGTCGCAAGACGGCATGGGGCTGGACCCGGCGGTGCTGGAGCGGCTGGCGGGCGAGATCGACCTTGTGCTCCACTGCGCCGCGCTGACCCGCTTCGATCTCGACGAAGACGCCTACCGCGCCACCAATATCGACGGCACCGCCCGCGCTCTCGAGCTGGCGCGGCAGGCTGGGGCGGGATTCCTGCATGTCAGCACCGCCTATGTCTGCGGCGATCGCTCCGGCGCGATAGGCGAGGACGATCCTCTGCCCACCAGCGGCTTCACCAACGGCTACGAAGCGAGCAAGGCCGAGGCCGAGGCGCTGGTCCGCACAAGCGGCGTACCCTTCGTCATCGCCCGCCCCAGCATCGTCGTCGGCGACAGCCGCACGGGCGCGATCCGCCAGTTCGACACGATCTACGCCGCCTTCAAGCTGATCGCGGAAGGCCGCGTGCGGCACATGCCGGTGAGCCGGGGCGCGACGCTCGACTTCGTGCCGCTCGATCATGTCGCCGCAGCGATGATAGCGCTGGCGGAGAAGTTCGATGCGGCGCAAGGGGGCGCCTACCACCTCGTTTCGGGCGGGCCCGTTCCGGTCGAGGATTTCGCGGCGGCGATCGGCAGCTTCGATCATTTCAGTGCGCCGGTCCTGGCCGATGCCGCGAACTTCGACTCTTCCAGGCTGCATCCTTTGGAGCGCAGGCTCTACAAACGTGTCGCGGCCCTTTACGCCGCCTACTTCCAGCGCGACCCGCGTTTTGGCGACGCGAACCTGCGTGCTGTGACCGGGCTGGAGCCGCCGGTGATGGACCAGGCGATGCTGCGCAAGCTGATAAGCTATTGCATCGACGTGGGTTTCCTTGGCGCGCCGGAGCTTCAGCGGACGTCGGGATAATCCTGCGCCATCCGCTCGCGCAGGCCGAGCGCCCACAAGATGCCGACCTTGAAGTAGATCCAGTTGGCCTTCAGCGGCCCCCAGGCCGCGATGCGTCTATCGGATGTCCGCACGATCCGGCGGACCATCCTGATGCGGCCCAGCCGCGCAAATTTCACGCAGAGGTCGGCCTCTTCCATCACCGCATCGCTCGGCGTGCAGCCTCCGACCTGCAAGAAATCCGCCCGGCGGAAGAACATCGCATGGTCGCCGAACAGCAGCCGCACCCCTTGGAAGAACAGGTGCGGGCGGGTGATCAACGGGGCGTACCAGGTCTTGATGTAGTTGTGCGCGCTGGTGAACCAGCGGGTTTTCTCGCCTTTTATCAACGGGGTGAAGCTGGCGAGGGCGATGTGGTCATCCTCCAGCGTTTCGCGGATCACCTGCACCATGTCGGCAGGCGGGATGGTGTCGGCGTGAAGGACGCATACCAGTGACGACTGCGCCGCCGCGACGCCGGCGTTGATCTGCACGGCGCGGCCCTTCGCGGTCTCTAGCAGGCGCCAGCCCGCTGCCCGGACCAGTTTGCAGGTCCGGTCACCGCTTCCTCCATCGACGGCAATGATTTCATCGGGTTGCGGCGCCAGCCCGCGCACGACCTCGATCAACTGCGGCAGCGCCTTCTCCTCGTCGAGCAGCGGGATGACCAGCGCAACTGTCTGAGTCACGGCAGGAAATCCGGCCAGTCGTCGAGGTCCGCGGCGGTATCGATGTCCGACAGTTCCGGCATCACAGCAGGCCGAATGCCCCGCGCCGCGAACCGCCGCAGCGTTTCTTCGAACACCTTGTCCGTGCTCCAGGGCATATCCTCGAAGGCGAAGCGTGCGTCGCTGTTGTAGCCGAGCAGGTAGTAGCCGCCGTCGCTTGCCGGGCCGATCACCATCTCTTCGGTCGCCAGCGTGTCGTGTGCCACCCACAGGTGCTGCGGGGTCAGGCCAGGGCAGTCGCTGCCGATCACGATGGCGGGCGCGGGAACCCGCGCGAGCTTGTCGGTCAGGTCACCGTCGCCTTGGTCGACGGCACTGAGTTCCTCACCCAATGCCGAGCGGAAAACGTCCGGCTCGGCACCTGTCACGCGCAGTTCGAAGGGAATGCCGCTCGCCCGCGCAACCTCGACCGTATGCGCCAGCAACTTGGCATAGATCGCCGCCGCTCCCTCCGGCCCGAAGTCCGGGATCAGGCGCGTCTTGGCCTCGCCCGGCTCCGGCCAGCGGCAGAAGATGTGGAGGCGGATGTCAGGCAAGCGCGGCCTCCGTTTTGGGTCCGCGCAGCAGTTTCCAGACGACGAAGGATGCCAGTGCGCCGCCCGCGACATTGGCGGCAAGCTCGGCCGCATAGATTGCGTCGGATCCCCAGCCGGCGCCGAGGGCCCAGGCGAGGGGAAGCATGACGAGGAAGACCCGGGCGCAGCTTTGCAGCAGTGCGAAGCCGGACTTGTCGATGGCGTTGAGCGCACCGTTGCCGACGATCAGCAGGCCGAACCCGGCATAGCCCCACGATGCGATGGTGAGATAGCGCTCGAACTCGCGGGCGATGGCAGGATCGTCGGTGAACAGCCGGGCCAGCCAGCCGTCCGCCAGCACCAGGACCAGCGCCATGGCGAGGCCCCAGCCGACGCAGAACACGCCGGAATAGAGCGCGGCCTGGCGCGCCCGGTCGAACTGGCGCGCGCCCCAGTTCTGGCCGACGATTCCGCCGATTGCGCCCGATAGCGCCAGCAAGGGCACGACGGCGAAACTCTGCACGCGCCCGGCGGCGCCGAAGCCGGCCACCGCATCCGCCCCTTCTCGGGCGAGCAGCGCGGTCAGCACCGACAGCCCGATGGGATTGATCGCGTTGGAAATCGCCGCCGGCGCGGCAACCTTGAGGATCGCACCGGCCGGCTCGAGCAGCCTGCCCTGCCGCAGCAGCGACAGGTCGATCGGCAACAGCGTGCCGCGCATCAGCACGACCGCAACCACCATCCCGAGCGCCCAGCCGGTCAGCGTGGCATAGGCGGAACCGGCGATGCCGAAGCCCTCGAAACCGAAGGCGCCGGTGATGAGAACCGGATTGAGTACCCAGTTGGTGACGGCATAGGTGATGTTGATCGTGCTGGTGCGCCGGGCCTCGCCCTGGCCCCGCAGAGCGCCGCTCATCCCCATGTTGGCGATCAGCAGCGGGAAGCCCAGCGCGTAGGGCCTGATATAGAGTTCGATCAGTTCGAGCTGGGCGGGGCTGGCATTCATCAGGCGGAACAGTGGGCCGTGGAAGGCGAACAGCAGCAGCCCGATCACCGCGCCGAAGCCGACCGCCACTACCATGCCGAGATTGGCCCGCCGCGCGGCCTTGTCGCGGTCCCCTTCGCCCAGCGCCCGGGCGACGACCGAGGCGATCCCGACCATGACCCCGACCCCGAGGCTCGCCAGCGCGACGCTGATCGGGAAGATGAAGGCGACCGCGGCAAGTTCCGCACTGCCGAGCTGGCCGATGTAGTAGGCGTCGACGATCCCGATCGACATCATGGCGGCGACCCCGACGATGGCGGGCAGGGTCTGCGAGACGAGATGGCCGGGTATGCTCCCGCGCGTCAGCTTGGCGTTCTCGCTCATGCTGCCGCGCGTAGCTGCAGCCTTGGCGCACGCAAAGCAGAAATAGGCCCGCACCCGCTTGTCCGGCGCGGTGGAGTCATGCGATATGCCGTGCAAGAGAGACGAGGAGAGAGCCGATGGCCACCCAGCGCAAAGCCGATTTTCCCTGCACCGACGAAGAGTGGAAGCTGCGCCAGGACCTGGCCGCCTGCTACCGCATCTTCGACCATCTCGGCTGGGGGGAGTCGATCTACAACCACATTTCGGTGAAGATCCCGGGCGAGGATGACACTTTCCTGATCAACCCCTTCGGGCTGATGTACGACGAAGTGACTGCATCGAACCTCGTCAAGATCGACGTCGAGGGCAACAATGTCGGCCCGTCGCAATACCCGGTGAACAAGGCTGGCTTCACCCAGCACGGTTACTTCCACAAGCACCTGGGCGACAAGGCTGCGGCCATCTGCCACGTCCATACCACCGCAACGATGGCGGTGTGCAGCCACAAGGGCGGCCTGCTGCCGACCAATTTCTATGCCTGCAACTTCCAGGGTCAGATCGGCTATCACGATTTCGAGGGCGTCACCGTCCGCGCCGAGGAAGGCGAGCGGCTGGTCGAGAACCTCGGCCAGCACAGCATCCTGATGCTGCGCAACCATGGCCCGGTGGTGATGGACAAGACCATTCCCGGCATGTTCGTGAAGATGTGGGCGCTGCAGCGCGCCTGCGAAATCCAGGTCGCAACGCTCGGCATGGGCGATCCGCTGTTCGTGCATGACGATGTCGTCGCCGTGCACCAGCGCGACCTGCATGTCGTGGGCGAGCAGGGCGGCCCGGCCGGCGCCTTCGACTTCGAGGCATGGAAGCGCCGGATCGACAAGATCGATACCAGCTGGCGCAACTGACGGCCTGATCGGACCCGTTCCTAGATGACAGCGCTGACGGTCAACGACCGCCCCGTAAACTACGAGCTCGATCCCCAGACACCCTTGCTGTGGGCGCTGCGCGATGCGTCGAACCTGACCGGCACCAAATATGGCTGCGGCACGGGCGATTGCGGGGCCTGCATGGTCATCGTGGACGGCACTGCGCTGCGATCCTGCCTGATCACGCTGGCGGAGGCGGAGGGGCGCTTCGTCACCACCATCGAGGGCCTCAGCCGCGACCGTTCGCATCCGGTGCAGCAGGCGATGGTCGCCGAACAGGCGATCCAGTGCGGCTTCTGCACGCCGGGCATCGTGATGGCGGCCGCCGCGCTGTTGCAGCGCAATGCCGCGCCGACGAAGGAGGACATCGTCGAGGCTGTGCCGAATCTTTGCCGCTGCGGGGTCTATCCGCGGCTGGTGCGCGCGATCCAGCGTGCCGGCCGGGTCGAACGCAGGCAAGAGCGGATCAGCGCCGCTCCGCCGCCGGGCGTCGAGCCGGCGGACGCGGCTGCCGCCGTCCCGGCTCTCGGCGGGGCAGCTCCGGAATGACCGGTCAGTTCACCGCCGCGTAGGCGCTTTCGACATTGCCGAGCTGGGCCTTCGATTGCTGCCCCAGCGCCATGAAGGCGCCGAGCGCTGCGAGCGAGATGACCGAGGCCACCATCACGAATTCGATTGCCGGGCTGCCGGCCTCGTCTTTCCAGAGCGTCTTCAACATCTTCCCTCTCCCCAATGGCGAGAGGCAATAGGCGGGCCATGGTTAGTTTGAGGTAAACTCGTCCAAGGCCCGCCGTTTTACCGTCCGGTCACAGGCGCAGGCGCATGCCGAAGCGCACGCTGAAAGGTTCTGCCGGCTGGATGTTGTTGTCGCCGTGGGCGCTCGGGTAATAGCCTTCGTCGAACAGGTTTTCGATGTTCACCTGCACCGAGAAGCGCTCGTCGAAATGATAGTAGGCCGCGGCGTCGACGCGGAAGAAATCGGGCAGGGTCACCGCGTTCGAAAGGCTGGCGAACTGCTCGTCCTGATAGATGAGGCCGAGGCCGACACTGAACTGTTCGCTCAGTTCGACATGGTTCCACGCGGTGAACTGGTGCTGCGGCAGCTGTTCGAGCCGGCGTCCGGCAGGTGCGCTACTGGTGGCGGTGCGAATTTCCCCATCGAGATAGGTATAGCCGATGTTGGCCTGCCAGCCCGGCAGCACATCGCCGACCAGGTTTACCTCGAACCCCTTCGTCCGGCTTTCGCCGACGAGTTCCACCAGCGCCGGATCCGTCGGGCTCGGACCCTTGGTGTTGGTGCGATCGAGCTGGAACAGCGCGGCGGTGAGGAACAGCTTGGGGTCGATCAGCCATTTCGCGCCGATCTCGTAATTGGTGAACTTCTCCGGCTCGAACGCCTGGTCCGTCGGCGCGATGACGAAGAACTGATCGCCCGACTGCGGCAGGAAACTGGTGGCATAGCTGGCATAGAGCGACAGCGCCTCCATAGGTTTCACGATGAGCCCCACGCGCGGGCTGACCTTCTCGTCGACGCGCGCGGTGAGGGTCCCGGCGAGGTTGGCGGTCTCGAGGTCGAAGCGATCCCAGCGCAGGCCGGCGATCAGCTCGACAGCATCGCCGATGGCGATCTGGTCCTGCAGGTAGGCGGAGAAGACCGAAAGATTGCTGTCGTTGGCCCGATTGGGCGCCGCGAGCGAGAAGGACGGAATGGTCAGGATCCGCGCCAGGGGCACGTTGACCGCAGAGACGAAACCGCCGCTGCCGTTGGCGAACTGGACGTTGCGGCGTCCGTTGAAGGAATCCTGCCAGCTCGCCTCCACGCCGGCCAAGAGCGTGTGGCCGATCCCGCCGGTTTCGAATTCGCCGACGAGGTTCGCCTGGGCGATCAGGTTCTGGCGATCCTGGTAATCCTGGTAGCCAGTCAGCCGCACGGTCGTGCCATCGGTGCTGGACGGCACTATGTTGGCATAGACCTTGTCGTAATCGGCATATTGGACCGAGGCATTGGCCGACCAGCCCGTGCCGAGCCCCTGTTCCACGCGCAGCCGCCCGATATGGGCCTTGTTGCTTGCCTGGTTGAAGTCGGGGTCGCCGAAGAAGGTCTTGTCGTAACCCGCCAGCGGCAGGCCGGCGAGCGACGGCAGGCCGCGATCGGTGACGCGGCGGTCGTCGTCATAGGTGTAGCTGGCGACCACCCGCGTATCCGGGCCGATCCTGGCGGTCAGCGTCGGGGAAATGCCGATGAAGCGGCCTTCGTAGAAATCGCGATGGTTGTCGAATTCCTCGTAGGTTCCGTTGAGGCGAACGGCGACGTCGTCCCCCAGCGGGCGATTGATATCGGCGCTGAGGTCGAATGCGCTGAAGCTGTCGGCAGAAGCGCTGAAGCCGAAGGACTGTTCGCCCAGGCGCGCAGTCTTGCTGACCCGGTTGACCACCCCGCCGCCTCCGCCGCGGCCGAAAATCAGCGCATTGGCGCCCTTGAGAATCTCGATCCGGTCGACGTTGTAGAGCGAACGATAGTACTGGGCATCGTCGCGCAGGCCGTCGAGGTAGAAGTCGGCGGTCGATTCCTGGCCGCGGATGAAGATTTCGTCGCGGTGGCCTTCGCCGGTTTCCAAGCTGACGCCCGGGACATAGCGCAGCGCCTCGCCGAGCTGCGTGATCGCCTGATCCTCGATCTGGTCGCTGGTGATGACGGCGATGGTCTGCGGCACGTCGATCAGCGGCGTAGGCGTCTTCGTGCCGCTCGATCCGTCCTCAGTGATATAGCCGTCGAGCGCGCCGGTGACGACGATCTCGGCCGGCAGATAGTCGCGCTCAGGGGCGTCCTCGGAGGCTTCGCCACCGCTGGCGAAGGCTGGCACGGCGACCGGGAGAAGGGCGAGGCCGAAGGCGGTGCCGAGGAGGGTGCGACGGAGGGAAACGGACATGAACAGGCTTTCTTGCGAATGATTCTCAACGATGAGAGTCCGTTATTGCGAATAATTCGCAGTTGCAACCTCTCAATACGCCTTGGCGGCAGTTTTTCCGGTTGCTAGCGCAGAACCGACACAGTTTGCTCAGAGGATGACGATGAAAGCCACGATCTGGCACAACCCCAATTGCGGAACGTCTCGCAAGACGCTGGCCATTCTCGAAAACCTTTCGCGGGTGGAGCTCACCGTGGTCGAGTATCTCAAAGACCCTCCGACCAAGGAAAAGCTCGCGCAGCTTTACGCCGATGCCGGGATAAGCCCGAACCAAGGTCTGCGGATCCGCGGGACGGATGCGGCCGAGCGCGGCCTGCCCGACGCGGATGCGGACACTGTGCTCGATGCGATGGTGGCCGACCCGATTTTGATCGAGCGCCCGCTGGTGGAGACGGACAAAGGCGTGCGCCTGTGCCGCCCGCAGGACGTGGTGCTGGAGATCCTTTAGACGCGGTCCTGCGTCAGTTCCTCGTCCTTCTGCAGCGATCGGCTGCCGACGATCAGGACCGCCGCGCAGAAACCGATGATCACCGCAAAGCCCAGAAAGTCGGAGTGGCCATAGAGCCAGACGCCCAGCGCCGGCGCGTAGATATAGCTTGCGCCGTTGATCGATGCGACCTTCCCCGACACCTGCCCCTGTTCCGGCCGCGTCACCGCCAGCGAGGCGCCGGCGGTGAAGCCCGGACGGTAAAGCCCGAAACCAAGCGACGACACGGCAAAGCCGAGCGCGATCGCATGCAGGTCGCCCGCCACCGCCACGATGGCCACACCCACGATGGCCAGCAACATGCCCCACAGCGTCGAGGCGCGTGGCCCCAGCCGCAGCGTCGGGATCAGTCCCCATTGCGACAGCAGCGTCGCCACGGCGCCGACCATCAGCACGATCCCGACCGGACCGGCGCCTTCCTCCGGCGTCGAGCGCAGGCCCAGGCGGTCGAGGACGAGGAAGCCCGAAATGCCCAGGATCATTGCCTGGGCATGGCCGCCGAGGAGCCCAGCGACCATCCACGGCAGAAGGCGCTTGTCGGTCCATTTGAGGTCGGGCGCCTCGACTTCGCCGACCGCCTGCATCTCGCCGCTGTCCTCGACATCGTCCACGTCGCGGTCCTCGTCGCGGACATGGCGTCCCGCCCCGCTGCCGAACGGGGCATCGTAGGTCTTGCCGCGCGCGGCGAACTGCGGTTCGTCGTCGGGCAGGCGCAGCCGCAGTGCGATCAGAACCACGACGGCGAAGAGGGCGAAAGCGAAGAAGGGCCCCGTCAGACCGGTCTGCGGAAAGATCAGGAGCGGTGCCAGCGCCGGTCCCAATACCGTGCCGAGCCCGAAGCTCGAGGCAACCAGTGCCAGTGCCTGCGTCCGCTCGCTGCGGGGCGTGCGGCTGGCGACATAGGCCTGCACGGCCGGCGGTGCGGCGGACCCGAACAGGCCGTAGAGCGAGCGGCACAGCGCGAAGAGAACGAGCGTCCACATGGCGCTGAGAACGCCGGCAAGGCCGAGCTGCAGCGCCAGCCCGCACAGCGCCATCGAGGTGATGAAGCCGACCATGCCGAGCGCCATCATGGCCTTGCGCCCGCGCTTGTCCGATCGCTTGGCCCACATCGGCGCGCAGACCACCCACAGTAGCGCCGACCAAGTGTAGGCGAGGCTGATCCAGACATCGGCGACGCCGAGACCCGTTCCGATCGAGGGCATGACCGACTGCATCGCCGTGTTCCCGGCGGCCGTCACCAGCATGACCATGAACAACAGCACGAGTCGCCCCCGCGTGATGCCTTGGGATGCCCTCGTCATCGGAGCTGCCGGCTCGGTGGGAAGGGGATCGGCTTCGGCCATGGCGCATCGCTACGCGCGGTGCGGTCCGGTGACAATGGCCCGGTTGCAATACCGGCGCGAAGCTGTCACGTGGGGCCGTCCACGGGTCATTAGCGCGCTCCGCCGCGCCGGAGGAATGGGTTTGAGCGACAATGCAGTACGCACGATCGAGCGCATGCGCGATCGGCTGGGCCAGCGCATGGAGCGCACCTTCGGCCAGTGGGGCGTCTTCTTCCGCGGCTTCGTCGAGCACCCGCGCATGGTCGGATCGATCATCCCGTCGTCGCGCTTCACCATCAACCGCATGCTCGGACCGGTCGACTGGCAGGGCTGCGACCTCTTCGTCGAATATGGGCCGGGCGTCGGCACCTTCTGCCTGCCGGTGCTGGAACGGATGAAGGGTGACGGGCGCCTTATCGCGATCGACACAAATCCGCTCTACGTCGACTTCCTCAACCGCACGATCAAGGACAGCCGCTTTACTGCCGTGCTGGGATCGGCGGAGGATGTGGAGGAGATCGTCCGGCTGGCCGGTTACCGGCATGCCGACTACATCCTCTCCGGACTGCCGTTTTCGACCCTGCCGGGCGGGGTGGGCGATGCGATCATGGCCGCCACCCACCGCGTGTTACGCCCGGGCGGGGCCTTCATGGCCTACCAGTTCACGGCAGCGGTAAGGGATCTGATGCGCACCCAGTTCCGCCGGATCGACAGCGATTTCGAATTCTGGAACGTCCTGCCCTGCAAGCTCTTCTGGGGCTGGAAGGACTAGCGCGCGCCTTCGGCTATTCGAAGGTTTCCACGATCGATTGCGGCGTCCCGCCAGACAGCTGGCGATAGACCGCGCCGACGACCGCCAGCAGGATGGTAACGAACACCGCGTTCAGCATGGCCGAGACGAGGGCATTGCCGAAGCGGGCGATCTCGGCCCCCGCCAGTCCGAAGACGACGCCGAAAATCATCCCGACCACCGCCGACACGATCAGGAAGGCGATGATCAGCAGCACGTAGAACAGCCACAGCCGCACCGAATTGCCCTTGGTGAGCGTCCACGACTGGCGCAGCGCCGCTGCCGGACTGCGTTCACGCCCGATGCCCAGCACGGCCACCGACAGGGAGAACTTGGTGTAGAGATAGGCCGTGCCGACCAGCACCAGCAGCGAAACCAGCGCGCCGACGATCAGCGAGCCCGATTGTGCTGCCAGCGCAAGGGGCAGCCCCAGAACGACCAGCATGATCGCCAATTGCAGCAACAGCACGCCGATGAACGGCAGCAGTCCGCCGAAGCCGAAGGCGATCGCCTCGCCTACGGTCGGCCGGTTGCGGTGCGTCAGCAGCGCATAGAGCGCCAGTGTGCCGACGCCCTGGACCAGCATCGCGATCAGCACCATCCACCAGATTTCGCTATACACCGCCGTCATCGCCTGCATCATCGCATCGGCATCGGCAGCGGTGGCCTGCATGGCCGGGTTCTGGCTCGGATCGGGCGCAATCAGCCCCAGGATGACATAGGGCAGGAAGAAGAACACCCCCGCGATCACGGTCACCATGCCGCTGTTCGCGCCCAGCATGGCGACCGCTTCGTCCCACGCCCGGCTCATGTCGAATTTCATGGTGCTTGGCTCTCCGTTTCGCCGCGATCCCTCTTGATAAGCGCATCGAGCCGCGCCACGCAATGCGCGACGATGGAAAACCCCGGTCCCGATCCCGAATGGCGCGCCGAAGCGGCGCTGGTGCCCTACCGCGAAGCGCTGGCGGCGATGGAGACGCGCAATGCCGCGATCGCCGCCGGCGAGGCGCGCGAGCTGGTGTGGCTGCTCGATCATCCGCCGGTCTACACGGCAGGGACCAGCTCGGACATCGCCGAGCTGCTCGATCCCCGTTTCGAGGTGGTCGAGGCGGGCCGCGGCGGGCGCTATACCTATCACGGCCCCGGCCAGCGGATCGGCTACGTGATGCTCGACCTGGGCCGGCGCGGCAAGGATGTCCGGCGGTTCGTCCATGCGCTGGAGGACTGGGTCATCTCCGCCCTGCGCAGCTTCGGCGTGGACAGCTGGTCCGCCGAGGGCAGGGTCGGCATCTGGACGACCGATATCGACGGGCGCGAGGCCAAGATCGGAGCCATCGGCGTGCGGGTGCGGCGGTGGGTCACGATGCACGGCTTTTCCGTCAACCTCGATCCCGATCTGTCGCATTTCGGCGGCATCGTCCCATGCGGGATCGAGGAATTCGGTGTGACGAGCCTCGCCCGGCTCGGAATCGCGCTTGCGCCGCAGGAATGGGATGCGGCATTGCACGCCGCGCTGCCCGGCTTTCTCGCCGCGCTCGAAGGAGACCAAGCATGATTCCGCCCCGTTTCATTCTGGCCGCAACACTGCTTGCCGTGGCTGGCTGCGACAGCGGCGACAGCGAACTGACGAGCAGCGACGACGCCGCCGCAAAGGGCCAGGTCCAGGGCGGCACGGTGAGCGATGCGATGGTGCCGCTCGACCAGGTCCAGTCGCAATCGCCGCCGCTGCGCCCGGCGCCGCAGGCGACCGCGGGCGCGAAGGATGACGAAGAACAGGGCGAGGCGTCATCGCAAGGCGGTGCGGCAACGCCGGCCCCCGATGAGGCCGCTCCGGCCGACGAAGCGGCGGAGCCGGTTGAAGAGGGCTAGCCTTCGGCCAGCAACCGCTGGGCCCGCTCGAGGCCGACGCGGTCGACGGAGCGACCCTCCACCGTAAGCACCTGCGCCTCTGGCATCCGTTCGAACGCTGCGACGATTGCTGCCGCCATGGCGAGTTCTTCCCCGGAGCGCGCGAAACCGGCCTCGATCACAGGGATCTGGGCAGGGTGGCGCGCCATCATGGCATCGAACCCGTTGCGGCGCGCCCGGTCCACCGTCGCCGCCAGAGCGTCGGTCTGCCTGACGAGGCCGCTCGGCGATTCGATCGCCATCAGGCCGCGCGACTTGGCGGTCAGCAGCAACTGCGCGCGCACCGCGCGCACGGAGTCGTTGTCGGTCCCGGTCAGGTTCATCGCGCTGGACAGCGCATGCGCATCGTAGCCGAGGCCGAGGATGCGCGGATGGGGATCCTGCAGGAACTGCGACATCATCAGGGCGGCCTCGGGCGCGTCGCCGATCTGCGGGACGATGCGCACCGAGTTGTGGACGGCTCCGGCTTTCTGTTCGAGCTCATAGATTTCCGCAGCCACGGCCTGCACCTGCTGCGAACCCATGGCGCGGGGCAGGACGATCCCGTCGGGCTTGCCCGCCACGGCGGCGTCAAGGTCTTCCTTCCAGTGCGGGCTGCCGATCGGGTTGATGCGGACCCAGCGGGCGAACCGCTTGCGATCCCCCATCTGGTGCTCCGCGCGCAGCAGGAACTGGTAGGCATACCCGCGCGCCGTCGTCTTCGCCGCTTCCTCGACCGATGACAGGTCGAGCACGACGACGTCGGCACCGGCCGCCGGCACCTTGGACAGCTTGGCCTCGTTATCGGCCGGGACGATGAGCCAGGATCGCAGCGCCATGGTGTCTGGCCGACCCGTCAGGCGGCTGCGGCCCGTTCTTCTTCGAGCGTCGGATAATCGACGTACCCCTCGGGAATGGGGAAGTACCAGCTCTTGGGGACATCCTTGTTGGGATTGAAGGGCGCGCCAGCGGCGATGCGTTTTTCCAGATCCGGATTGGAGATATAGGGGCGGCCGAAACTGATGGCGTCGGCCTTGCCGCTTTCGACGTCGGCCGCAGCCTGCGCCGCGTCGTAATCGGAATTGAGGATCAGCGCGCCGGAATAGAGCGTGCGGATGAGCGGGCTCTGCTTGGGGACGTCGGTGCTGCCGAAGGTGCCGTCCGGCCCCGGCTCGCGCAATTCGACGAAGGCCAGGCCCAAATCCTCGCACACCTTTGCCGCCGCGCCGAAGATGGCGGGCGGGTTGCTGTCGTCGGTCCCCTGACTGTCGCCATTGGGCGAGAGGCGGATACCGACCCGGTCCGCGCCCCAGACGTCGATCAGCGCCTCGAGCACTTCGCGCATGAAGCGGGTGCGGTTTTCCGGGCTGCCGCCGTAGTCGTCGTCGCGGTGATTGGTACCATCGCGCAGGAACTGGTCGACAAGATAACCATTGGCCCCGTGCAGTTGCACGCCGTCGAAACCGGCCTTCTTCGCTTGCGCAGCGGCGTTGTGATAATCGGCCACCGTGCGCTTGATATCGTCCAGCGTCATGGCACGGGCGGTGGCGTATTCCTGCTTGCCGACAGGCGTGTGCGCTTCGCCCGGGGCCTTGGTGGCACTGGCCGAGAAGGGTGGTTCGCCGCCGAGGAAATAGGGGTGGACGATCCGCCCCATGTGCCACAGCTGCATGACGATGAGGCCGCCCTCTTGATGGACGGCCTCGGTCGAGAGCTTCCAGGCTTCGGCCTGCTCGTCGCTCCAGATGCCGGGTGCTGACGGCCATCCCAGCCCTTCGCGGCTGATCCCGGTGGCTTCGGTCAGGATCATGCCCGCACCCGCGCGCTGGCGGTAATAGGTCGCCATCAGGTCGTTGGGAACGAACATGGGTTCCGCCGCGCGGCCGCGGGTCAGCGGGGCCATGAAGATGCGGTTGCGGGCTTCGAGCGCCCCCATCTTGATCGGCTGGAACAGGGCGTCATGCATCGTTTCGGCTCTCCGGTATTTTCGCTTTCGCTTTCGGCGATTGGGGCTAGGGCAGCGGCGTGACCGGCGCAACATCAGAAAAAGTGGCAGGGGGCGAAGCATCGGGCCGCGAGGCTCCGCGCTGGCTGCTGTTCGCGGCGCTGCTGGCAGGCAACGTGGCGCTCGCGCTGGGCCCATGGGCGGTGAGGCTGGCCGACACCGGCCCGGTCAGCGCCGCCTTCTGGCGCTTGGCGCTGGCCCTGCCGTTCCTCATGCTGCTGGCAAAATCTACCGGGCAGAAACTGGTCGGCATCCCGGCCCGCAATCTCGCGCTCGTGGCGCTGGGCAGCACCGCCTTCGCGCTCGATCTTGCGGCCTGGCATTACGGCATCGGGCTGACGCGGCTCGGCAATGCCACACTGTTCGGCAATGCCGGCAGTATCGTGTTGCTGTTCTGGGGGTTCATCGTCAGTCGCACCCTTCCCAGGGGCATGGAATGGCTCGCTATCGTTTTCGCGCTCGGAGGTTCGGCGATCCTGCTGGGCGAGAGCCTCGATATCAGCACCGCGACGCTGATCGGCGACCTGTTTTGCCTCGCGGCGGGCCTCAGCTACGCCGTCTATCTCCTGACGCTGCAAGACGCGCGCAAGGCGATCGGGGCCTGGAGCCTGCTGGTCTGGGTGGGCCTGTTCGCCTGTCCCGTGCTGCTGGCCATGGCGCTGGCGATGGGCGAGCCGGTGCTGCCGGGTGCGGCGGGGTGGGGGCCGCTCGTCGCCCTTGCAGCCCTGAGCCAGGTCGCCGGCCAGGGACTGCTGGTGTTTGCCCTGCGCCACTTCAGCCCGCTCGTGATCGGCCTTGCACTGCTCACGCAGCCGGCGGTGGCGGCGCTTTATGGCTACGGCGTGTTCGGCGAAGTGCTCGGGGTTTGGGACATTGTCGGCATGGTGCTGCTGGGCGGCGCGCTGGTCGTGGCCCGGCGCGATCCGCCGGAGCCCGATGCGAAGCCCGCCTAGGCCGCAAGCCGGCTTTCGAAGGTCCTGAGCCGTTCGCGCAGGGCGTCCCTGTCCGGACCGGCAAGGGCAAGCAAGGCCTGCTCGCCAAGGAGCCGACCTTCCTCGCGCAACTGTTTGCGCCGGTCCGGGCTCGCGATGGCGACTGCGGCATTGGCCAGAGTGTCCAGCATCACTTCGGCAGCGATCGGGCTGGTTGCGACGGCACTGCGGATCGATCCGAAGCCGCGCCGCAGATAGTGGGCGAAATCGTCGGGCAACGGGATGACGGGGCATTCCTCCGGCGCCTGGTCGCCGATATCCTTGCGCAGGTCGCGACGGCCGATCTCGGCCGTTGCCGCGCCGAGCCAGTGCAAGGCGGTAATCGCGGTGAAGGGGTCGTTGATGCCGGGGCTTAGTGCCCGCAGGCCGATTTCGACCAGTTCGTCGATCAGGAATTGCGGATCCTGGTCCGGCGTGCGCGAGGGGCCGAAGGTGAAACAGGCGCAGACATCTTTGGTGACGTCGTCGTCGCCCCCGCCGGCAAGTTCCAGCAGGGGCAGGTCGCGGTGGATGAAGTCACCTGTGCGAACCTTGAGCGAGATCGCGGTGCCGTGCTTTTGACAGAGGCGCGCCAGTCCTTCGAAGTCGATCAGCTGGATGTATCCGGTCGCCCGGGCCACCACCGGCGTGCCGGGGATCTGCTCCCGGGCCTCTCCGAATTCGTCCTCGACCGGATAGGTGTCGCGGATCATGGCCAGCAGCCGGCTCGCGATCCCTTCGAGGACGGTGTTGATCCGGATCGAGGATGGTACGTGGTTGAGGAAATAGACCAGCACGCCGACGCAGATCGCCATCAGCCCGTAGGCGACCAGCAGGGAAAGCTGGGGGACGAAACCCGGCATGGCATCCGCAGCGCCGCCGGCAGCGGCGGTCTCGTCCTCTCCCCGCACGCTGCGCAGCACGATCAGCGCATAGACGAAGGTGGCGATGAAGGTGGCGAGGCTGAGCTGGTTGCCGCGGTCTTCCATGAAATTGGTGAGCAGACGGGGCCCGTAGGTCCCGCTGGCATAGGCGACTGCAGCGATGGTGATGGAAAACACGGTGGACGCGACGCCGATCATGCTTCCGGCCATGACCGTCAGCATGTTGGTTGCGCCCTGCGGCCGTGCCGGGACGATCCAGCCCTCGCGGTTGAGCGTTCCGGCCCAGCCGCTGCGATCCAGCCAGATCATGGCGAAGGCCAGCAGTCCCGCCAGCACCGAGAAGAGTGCGGGATAGAACCAGTAGTTGGCGTTGAGCCTGGCCCAGAAGAAGCGGATTTGTGCTGTCATGGGGCCTGCCGGCTCAGTCCGCGCGGAACGGCACCTGCCCCAGATCGCCCAGCCCCACCGTTCCGCTGGCCATTTCCAGCATCCGGTCGAGGCTGCGCTTGGCCTTCACCCGCAGCTCTTCTTCGATCTCGATACGCGGCTCGAGATCGCGCAGGGCGACGTAGAGCTTCTCCAGCGTATTGAGCGCCATGTAGGGGCAGATATTGCAGTTGCAGTTGCCGTCCGCCCCGGGCGCGCCGACGAAATTCTTTTCCGGAAGCGCCTTTTCCATCTGGTGGATGATGTGGGGCTCGGTCGCGACGATCAGCGTGTCGCCGGGGAAGGTCTTGGCGAATTGCAGGATGCCCGAGGTGCTGCCGACATAATCGGCATGATCGACGATGGCCGGCGGGCATTCCGGGTGTGCGGCGATGGGCGCGCCGGGGTACTGCTCCTTGAGTTTCAGCAATTCGGTCTCGCTGAAGGCCTCGTGGACGATGCAGACGCCCGGCCACAGCAGCATCTCGCGGTCGAACTTGCGGCTGAGGTAGCCGCCAAGGTGGCGGTCCGGGCCGAAGATGATCTTCTGCTCCGACGGGATCTGCTGCAGGATCGTCTCGGCGCTGGAGCTGGTGACGATGATGTCGCTGAGCGCCTTCACCTCGGTCGAGCAATTGATGTAGGTCAGCGCGATGTGATCGGGATGCGCCTCGCGGAACTTGCGGAATTTCTCCGGCGGGCAACTGTCCTCGAGGCTGCACCCGGCGTCCATGTCGGGCAGCACGACGATCTTCTCGGGGCTGAGGATCTTCGCGGTATCTGCCATGAACTTCACGCCGCAAAAGGCGATCACGTCCGCATCGGTTTCCGCCGCCATCTGGCTCAGCTGGAGCGAATCCCCGACATAATCGGCGAGGTCCTGGATTTCCGGGCGCTGATAATAATGCGCCAGGATCACGGCATTGCGTTCCTTGCGCAGCCGGTCGATCTCGGCCAGCAGGTCGGTGCCGGTGGGAAGCTTTGTTTGTGCAGTCATGATCCGTCCTTGCGAGGGGCGTCTGTGGCCCCTCTATAGAACGAACGAATTGAGATGCGAGGGCGTTCCTGCCGGCGAGGCCGCCCGCAGCGTCACGGTATCGGCGGCGGTGCGCCGTATTCGAGACCCGGTACGGACGCTCCCGGGTAACCGGCGACCGCTGCATTATAGACGGAGTCGCCGAAGGGCGAGAAGGCAAGCACCCGGGCCAGCGCGAGCGTGCCGACGAGCACCCCGAGCCCGATCCACCATGCCTGGTGAACCTTGCCCAGCCGGCGCATGTCGCGGATCATGCCGGCGAGGAGGAACAGGGCCGATCCGACCCCGGCGATCTCGAAGGCGTATGGCACCAGCAGCGGCATCGGCAGCAGGCGGCCGAAGGCGGGACCGGTCAGGATCGCCATGCCGCCCATGTGCAGGCGAGCGTGCCAGTCGGTGCGGTGCCGCATCACCACCGCGCCGGCGGTGAGTCCCATGAAGCCGAGCAGGATGAAGGGATCTGCCAGCAGGAAATGTTGCGGCAGGAAGAAGAAGGGCACCGTGCCGCCGCGCGCCATGGCGACAATCACCACCATGGCTGCCGCGAGCATCAGGACCATCCAGCCCATGGCGATCCAGCCGAGCTTGCGGTGCAGTTGCATCGGCCCGCGCGTCGCAAACAGGCTCTGGGCGAGGAAGATCGTCACCCAGCCCATGAAAAGCACGGCATGGACGTGGACCCGCATCGGCGCGCCGAAGCTCGACCTGCCCATGGCAAGCTGCACCGAGAAACCCAGCACTACGGTCAGGGCCATCGCAATCGCCAGCTTGGCGAAAAAACCCTCGCCGGTGACCGGCGCGTCGTATTCAGGAAGGCCCGAGCCGGGCCGTGCAATCGTCGCCATGGAGTCCCTCCCTCCAATGAAACATCGCGACCGACGATTGTTATGTTGTGCTTGTAAAATAGACGACGTCATCACCCGCCGTCAATTGCGTTCGACCTAGCGGACAGGCTCTCCGTCGAAACGGACCACCACTTTGACATCGCCGAAACCGGCAACCTGAAGCGGGATGGCTAGGTTTTGCGTGACCGCCTGGCGCGCGGCATCGCGGGCGAGACGCATCAGCACGGGATTGGCCGCCTGCTTGCGGGCCTCGCGCTCGGCCAGCCGCGTGTTGTCGCGGGTCAGCTTGTCCTGCGCTTCGCGGGTTATCCAGATGCCTTCGCGCAAATACTGCGCGCGGCCTTCGTCGAGATTGGGCCGCCCGACCTGCACCTGAGGCAGCTGCACGGTGAGGGTCTGCAGCTCCTCGTTCCAGGCGAGCCGCGAACGGTCGACCGCCGACAGGTCGAGCGAATAGGTCACTCGGGTGGGGATCACTGCCACCTGCCGCGTCTGGATCGCACCGAAGAAGCGGCTGTCGTTGCTCGCCACCACCGGCGCGAACTCGGCGCTGAACACAGTCAGATCGTTCTGCTCTTCAAAGGCGACGAGACTGGTGGCGACGGGATCGCCCAGTTCGTCGGGCCCGAACGCTTTCCAGCCGAGCCAGGCAACGGCCGCCAGCAGCAGGATGACGATCATCCACGGGACTGCCTGAATGCGGGCGAGCGGCTTGTCCCGCGAGACGGAAGGGGTTGGTGCGGGCGGATCCGCGGTCGCGACGGTGTCGCTGTGATCGCGCAGTGTCAAATCGTCTGCCATACCTCGCCCGAACGGGCGACGAGGCCTCTTCGTTCCAGATCGATCAGATGAGCATGGACGCTCATCTGCGCCGCCTTGTCGAGCCGCGGGTCCAGCCCCTTGTACATCAGCGGCACGAAATCGGGCAGAGCCAGCGGCTGTTCGCCCAGGTGCCGCAGGATCTGGTTCTCGCGCTGGCGGCGGTGGCCGATCATCCCGCGAACGAGCTGGCGGGGTTTCGTTATCGGCTCGCCGTGGGCGGAATAATATACGCTGTCTTCGCGGGCGTAGAGCTTGTCGAGGCTCTTCATGTAGTCGCCCATGTCGCCGTCTGGCGGGATCACCACGCTGGTGGACCAGCCCATGACGTGGTCGCCGGTGAACAGCGCGCCGCTCTCCTCCAGCGCGAAGCACAGGTGGTTGGAGGTATGACCGGGCGTGTGGACGGCGCGCAGGGTCCAGCCGCGGCCCGTCATCGCTTCGCCGTCTTCCAGCACGCGGTCGGGCGCATAGGTGGGGTCGAAGGCCTCGTCGGCGCGCGGCAAGTCGGTCTGGAGCACCAGTGGGGCGCAGCCGACGACAGGCGCACCGGTCAGCCCCGCGAGCGGCGCGGCGGCGGGTGAATGGTCGCGGTGGGTGTGGGTGCACATGATGGCGACAACCTTGTCGTCGCCGTTGGCCGCCATGATCGCGGCGATATGCGCCGGATCGTTCGGGCCAGGATCGATAACGGCCACTTCGCCAGCATTGCCGACGATGTAGGTCTGCGTGCCGGTGAAGGTGTAGGGCGAGGGGTTGGGGGCAAGGATGCGCCCGACCAGCGGCTCGGGCCGTTCGACGAGGCCGACCGGCCAGGGCTTGGGAGGAGGCTTAGCCATGGTCTTGCATATGGGGCGCAAGCTGGCGCATGTCACGCCGCAAGAAATTGCGCACGGGAGAGAGCAGCTTGTCCGACATTATCCTCGTCCTCGACGAAGGAACGACCTCGACCCGCGCCATGCTGTTCGGGCTGGATGGCAGCCTTCACGGGGTCGCCCAGAAGGAACTCACCCAGCACTATCCGCAGCCGGGCTGGGTCGAACACGACGCAGGCGAAATCTGGGAGCGCACCCTCGCCTGCGCACAAGAGGTGGTCGCCAGGGTCGGGGTCGAGCGGATCGCCTGCATCGGCATCACCAACCAGCGCGAGACCGTGGTGGCCTGGGACGAGCAGACGCTCGAGCCGCTCAGCCGCGCGATCGTGTGGCAGGACCGGCGCACGGCCGATTTCTGTGCGGAGCTGAAGGCCGGAGGGCACGAACAGGCGGTGCAGGCAAAGACCGGCCTGCTGCTCGATCCCTATTTCTCGGGCACGAAAATGCGCTGGCTGCTCGACCACGACGAGCGGGTGCGGCAGGCGGCGGCCAAAGGAACGCTCGCGTTCGGGACGGTCGAAAGCTGGCTGGTCGCGAACCTTTCGCAGGGGCAGGCGCATGTCAGCGACGCCAGCAACGCCAGCCGCACCCAGTTGCTGGCGCTGGACGGGGCGCAATTCGACGACGGCCTGTGCGAGCTGCTGGGCGTGCCTCGCGATGCCTTGCCGAACGTTGTCGACACCCATGGCCCGCTGGCCGAGGCGGATGCCGGCTGGTTCGGCCGGACGCTCCCGATCACCGGGATGGTCGGCGACCAGCAGTCGGCGACGCTGGGGCAGGGATGCCTCTCGATCGGCGATACCAAGGCGACCTACGGCACGGGCGCCTTCGTGCTCGCCAACAGGGGCGGCGAACTGCCGCATTCGGACAACCGGATGCTCGGCACGGTGCTCTGCCAAGCAGCCGGGAAGCGGACCTACGCGATCGAAGGTTCGGTCTTCGTCGCCGGCAGCCTGGTGCAATGGCTGCGCGACCAGATCGGGCTGATCAGCAGCGCGGCGGAAACCGAGGCGCTGGCCCGCTCCATCCCGGACTCGGGCGAGGTGGTAATCGTTCCGGCGCTGTCGGGGCTGGGGGCGCCGCACTGGCGGGCCGAGGCGCGCGGCGTGATGACCGGCCTCAGCTTTTCCAGCGGCAAGGCGCAGATCGCCCGCGCCGCGCTGGAGTCCATGGCCCACCAGACGCACGACCTTGCCGAAGCCTTTGCCGCCGACGGGGCGGCATGGAAATGCCTCCGGATCGACGGCGGCATGAGCTCGAACGACTGGATGGCGCAGGACCTTGCCGACATGCTCGGCCTCACTGTCGAGCGGCCGGACTTCGTCGAGACCACAGCCCTGGGCACGGCGATGAGTGCCGCCGTCGGGGCCGGGCTGCATCCCTCGCTCGAAGCGGCATCGGCGGCCATGCGCGGCACGGTGAAGACCTTCGAACCGGCGATGGACGATGGCGTGCGGCAGGAACGCCTGACGCGCTGGCGCCGGGCGCTTACAGCCGCCTGAGCGCGCTTTCCAGACGGGCCTGGATATCGTTCACGCCCTCGCGGCGGACCACGCCTTCGGTATGCCAGGCCTGGTCCAGCCGCCTGACGCGCGCGTGCATCATCTGGGTTTCGAGGATCAGGAGCTGGGTGGGCACCTCGAGCAGCTCCATCTGGCGCGGCTCGGTCGGGCGATCGGGCGGCAGGCGGCCATGCTGGCGGAGCTGGAATTCGCTCATTTCGCCGCGAAAATAGGCGCGGTGATTGAGCAGCCATGCAAGCACATGCATCACCCGCGTGGTGGTCTTCAGCCCTTCGGTCGACAGCGCGATGCGGACGAGATCCGGCGCGCCGGCGTCGCGCGGGGTCGTCAGGTCGAAGGCCGCGCGCACGTCGTCCGCGAGGATGAGCGCCTCGCAATACAATTCCTCGACGATCGTCGCCGTAAGATCGGTGGTGTCACCCATATGCAAAGTCGCTACGCCCCTGATTCGCGCGGGGAAAGCGAGGTAACGACGATGTCCTGTGGAGAGTTTCCACCTGTCCCGAAGCGGAACGGTTTTATGCGCACCCGCATCCGCGGGCGCGTCCTCGGCGCCATCCCGCCGCTGCGCGTCGGGCACCTGCGGGCGGGCGGTCGCCCTTGCCGGGCCTCCAGCGGCCCGGGACGATTTTTCCGCGCCTTGACACACATGGACCGACAATATTTCGAACTACGCGATAATGTCCGGGATCAGCTGGTCTTCGATGATGGCGATCTGGTCGCGCAGGGCGAGCTTGCGCTTTTTCAGGCGAGCGATCTGCAACTGGTCGGTGCTCCCGGCCTCGGTCAGGGCGGAGATCGCCGCGTCGAGATCGCGGTGATCGACGCGCAGATGCTCCAGCCTTTTGCGCAGTTCCGCTTCGGTCACGAACCGCCGACCCCTTCTTCCTACGCGCCGAACGCTTCGTCGCGGATTTGCTCTTATCAATCGCAAGGCGCGAAACAAGGACTTCGCAAGGTTTGTTTGGTGTGGTTGTATGCACAAGAGCGGCCCGTCCGCATCGGGCGAGTCGCTTCTTGGTCGCACAAGCTGAGAAGGAGAGCCTCATGGCCACATCGCATGTCACCGCCCTTCAGTCCAAGCACGCCGGTCTCGAAGCCCGCCTGCACGACGAACTGACCCGCCCGGCACCCGACATGGCGATCGTCCAGCAGCTCAAGAAGCAGAAGCTCAGGCTCAAGGAAGAAATCGCCGCTGGATAGCGGCGACCGGCCCCTCCGCAATTCCAATGCCGCGCGCGATGGGCTAGGCACGGCAGCATGACCGCTGCCGCCGCCGCCCGCCAGATCCTCACGCGCCTGCATGACATCATGGCCTCGCGGATGCATCCGCAGGGCAAGCTCGATGCCGTCGTCGATATCATCGGCGAAGCGCTCGATAGCGAGGTGTGCTCGATCTACCTCCTGCGCGAGGGGATGCTGGAGCTGTTCGCGACCCGCGGCCTGAACAAGGAAGCGGTCCACGTCACGCGGATGGCGCTCGGCGAGGGCCTCACGGGGACGCTGGTCGCCAACAACGAGACGCTCAACCTCGCCGAGGCGCGCGCGCACCCCGACTTCCAGTACCGGCCGGAAACGGGCGAGGACAAGTTCCACAGCTTTGCCGGGGTGCCGATCGTCTATCGCGAACGCGCGGTCGGTGCGCTCAACGTCCAGCATGTCGAGCAGCGGCGCTACGAAGACGTCGAGATCGAGGCGTTGCAGACGACCGCCATGGTGCTGAGCGAACTGATCGGCAGCGCCGGCCTGATCGACGAGGAAGCGGTCGGGGCGACAGAGGCGCAGACGGGGCAGGCGCAGGTCGAGGGCCTCTCGCTGGTCGACGGGATCGCCGCCGGCTTCGCGGTCTATCACCAGCCGCGCGTCACCATCGACCAGGTGGTGGCGGAGGATATCGAGCTGGAACGCCAGCGCGTCTACCGCGCCTTCGACAAGATGCGCGACCAGATCGACGGCCTCTCGCAACAGGCCGAGTTCGGCAAGGGCGGCGAGCACGAGGAGGTGCTCGAGACATACAAGATGTTCGCCTACGATGAAGGCTGGTCGCGCCGCATCAACGAGGCGATCGACAGCGGGCTGACGGCCGAGGCGGCGATCGAGCGCGTCCAGCAGCGCACCCGCATGCGCATGCGCGAAATCGACGACCCGCTGCTGGCGGACCGGATGCACGACCTCGAGGACCTCGCCAACCGCCTGCTCCGCATCGTCTCGGGCCAGCTCGGCACGGCCGCATCGCAGGGGTTGCGGCGCGACACGATCCTGATCGCCAAAAACCTCGGCCCTGCCGAACTGCTCGAATACGACAAGCGCCGCCTCAAGGGCGTCATTCTGGGCGAGGGATCGCTGACCGCGCATGTCGTCATCGTCGCGCGGGCGATGGGCGTTCCGGTGCTCGGCCGGGTGCGGGGCCTGCGCGGGATCGTGCGCGAAGGCGACGAAATCCTGCTCGACAGCGACAAGGGCATCGCCACGATCCGCCCGACGCAGCAGCTTGCCGACGCCTTCGAAACGCGTTTCGCCAAGACCAAGGAACGCCAGGCGGCCTATGCCGAACTGCGCGACGTCGAGCCCTTTACGCGCTGCGGCACGCGTATCCAGGTGATGATGAATGCCGGCCTGCGCGACGACATGGCGAACCTGCCGCTGGTCGGGGCCGACGGGATCGGCCTGTTCCGCACCGAGTTCCAGTTCCTCGTTTCCGCCACCTTGCCGCAGCGCGACCGCCAGACGCGGCTCTATCGCGATGTGCTCGAGGCGGCCGGGAGCAAGCCGGTGATCTTCCGCACAGTCGATATCGGCGGCGACAAGGCGGTGCCCTATCTCGCCAGCGCCGAGGCCGAGAACGACGAGAACCCGGCGATGGGCTGGCGCGCCCTGCGCCTCGCGCTCGAGCGCGAAGGACTGCTCAAGGCGCAGGCCCGCGCCCTGCTCGAAGCCTCGGCCGGGCGCGTGCTGCGGGTCATGTTCCCGATGGTCAGCGAGCCATGGGAGTTCGACGCGGCAAAGGCCGTCTTCGACGACCAGCTCGCCTGGCTGCGCGGGCAGAAGAAGCAACTGCCCGACGAAATCCATTATGGCGCGATGCTCGAAGTGCCGGCCCTGGCCGAAGTGCTCGACCAGCTCATTCCGCGCGTCTCGTTCCTCTCGGTCGGGACCAACGACCTGACGCAGTTCCTGTTCGCGGCCGACCGCGCCAATCCCAAGCTGGCGGCGCGCTACGACTGGCTCAGTCCGGCGATCCTTCGCTTCCTGCGGCGGGTGGTGCTCGCCACCGTCGGCCATCCGGTCGATCTCGGCGTCTGCGGCGAGATGGGCGGGCGCAAGCTGGAGGCGTTGGCGCTCATGGGCATCGGCATCCGCCGTCTCTCGATCACGCCCGTTTCCGTGGGGCCGATCAAGGAACTGGTGCGGCAGGTCGATCTCAAGCAAATCGAGCAGGCGATGAACGGCTGGCTGGCCTCGCCGCCGCGCTCGATGCGCCAGGCGCTGACCGAATGGGCGATCGCGCACGACATCGCCATCGACTGACCGGCTCGCCCCGGCGTTCGTGGGCCATGGTTCGGCGGCGCGTGCCATTCCCCGCTTGACAGGCGGGCGATGGCGCTGGGATGGTAGGTGCAAATAAACCATAGGTCGCACAGATTCACCATGACTGACGAGGACACCCAGGTCGCCGAACCGCAGCGCTACGCCAGCGCCGGGGATTGGTTGCGCGGCGAGCGCGAGCGGCAGAAGCTTACACTCGATCACGTCGCCGGGCAGACACGCATACCCAAGCGCCATCTCGAAGCGATCGAGGCGGGCGATTTCGCCGGCCTGCCCGCACGGACCTATGCGGTCGGCTTCGCCCGCACCTATGCGCGCACGCTGGGGCTCGACGACAAGGCCGTGGTCGAGCTCGTGCGCAGCGAGCTGGGCGCGGACGACCCGCGCGAGCGTCACGGCAGCGGCCAGTCGCTGGAACCGGGCGATCCGGCGCGGGTCCCCTCGCGCGGGCTGGTGTTCTACTCGCTCGCCGCGATCCTGCTGCTGCTGGTCGGCGGGTTCATGTTCTACCGCACCTATTTCGCCCCGGGCGCGGGGCCGGGGTCGATCCTGACCGCCGAGCGGCAGGCGGCGCAGGAGGCGCAGGCCAGGGAGCGCCGCGCCGCCGCCGCGCAGCCGTCAGCCGCC
>FWWL01001435.1_pt1 | contig 56931 bp, 51 predicted proteins | sample 2228331 | NCBI WGS metagenome assembly FWWL01 (sample SAMEA103939775, study PRJEB20133) | metagenome
GCACGGAGGGTCCTGAACCCTACAACGCCTATAGTGGGGTTGTCGTATTGGACGCACGGGGCGAGGCGTGGATACAGCTGCCCGACTACTTCGAAGCGGTCAACCGCGACCCGCGCTATACGCTGACTGCGGTCGGCGCGCCGATGCCCAACCTCCACATCGCCCAAAAGATACGAGGTAATCGGTTCAAGATTGCAGGCGGTGTACCAGGAGGGGAGGTCTCGTGGGAAGTGAAAGCCATTCGCAACGACCGCTGGGTTCAAGAACATGGCTTCCAGACCGAGCAGGAGAAGCCCGAACGGTATCAGGGCAAGTATCTCCATCCCGAACTCTTTGGGCAACCGGAAGAGAAGAGTATCTTCTATCGCCCTGAGCCTGCTCGTCCCGAATCGGAGCCTACACGACCGAGTGAGAAATAAGCCCTCACCCCCTGCCCCTCTTTAGCCCTCACCCCCAGCCCCTCTCCCTCAGTAGCACGGGCGTCCCGCCCGTGCCTCTTTTTAGCCCTCACCCCCTGCCCCTCTCCCACAGCGTGGGAGAGGGGAGTTTGGCTCCCTCCCTCTCCCGAAGCATTGGGAGAGGGAGGGTCGGGGTGGGTGAGGGTTTCCTCTCCGACTCATCCGTACAGCGGTAGCCTGAGCCTCTGGCTCATCAGGCTTGATGGGCAGGATGCCCAAGCCACACCTGCACGGGCGAGACGCCCGTGCCACGCTTGATGGGCAGGATGCCCAAGCCACACCTGCACGGCTACTCATCCTCCACATAACGCCGATTGAACCGACTCATAACCTGCTCGATGGGTTCGGTTAGCCACGCTTCGCAGGCGTCTGCCGCATGCTCTAACATCTGGCGCATCAGGGGCTTTTCGTGCTCATCAAAAGGCGACAGCACATAGTCGGCGGTGTCCATTCCCTCGGGTGGCGCACCGATGCCGATGCGTAGGCGCGGGAACTCCTCCGTGCCCAGCACCGCGATAATCGAGCGCATGCCGTTATGCCCACCTGCCGAGCCGCGCGGGCGCAGGCGCAATGTGCCCAACGGCAGCGCAACATCGTCATACACCACAAGCATCTGCTGAGGGGTCAGTTGATGCGCCTTGAGCAGAGGACGCACGGCTTCACCGCTCCGATTCATAAAGGTCATCGGTTGAACGAGCAGAACGGGCACACCAGCGATTTCACCGTGTCCGTAGCGGGCGTTATAGCGGTGGTGGTTCAGCGGGATGGCATGGCGTTGGGCGAGCAGGCTGACGACCCAGAACCCCACATTGTGGCGCGTGCCCGCGTACGCCTCACCCGGATTGCCCAGCCCGATAATCGCCCGCACGCGCGGTATTGTACCTCAGGGGTCACACACGCACCGGCTCAAAAATCTGGAGCCCGGCGCGCTGCCAGTCCTCCAGGAAGCGTTGCAGTCCAATCTCGGTCAGTGGATGATGGAACAGTTGTTCCAGCACCTTGAAGGGCAACGTGGCGATATGGGCGCCCAGTCGCATCGCCTCCACCACATGCATCGGGTGGCGGACGCTGGCGACCAGCACCTCGCTGTTGAAACCGTAGTTTTCGACCATCTGCACCACATCTTCGATGGTGCGCATGCCCTCGCTGGCGACATCGTCCACGCGCCCGACGAACACGCTGATGAAGCTTGCGCCCGCTTTCGCCGCTAACAGCGCCTGCGCGGGGGAGAACACGAGGGTCATATTGACTCGAATGCCTTCGCGCGTGAGGATGCGCGTGGCTTGAATGCCTGCGGGGGTCATCGGGATTTTGACCACGATATTGGGCGCCCAGGAGGCGATTTCACGCGCCTCACGGAGCATCTGCTCGGTGGTGGTGCCGACCACCTCCGCGCTGATGGCGCCTTCGGGCACGAGGCGACAGATCGCCAGCACGGTCTCTTTGAACCCGCGCCCCGCCTTCGCAATCAGCGAGGGATTGGTCGTCACACCGTCGATAATGCCCCATTCGGCAGCCTGCTGGACCTCTTCGACCTGCCCCGTGTCCACAAAGAGCTTCATCCTTGCCTCTTCTGGCTGCGGGGGGTGGATTCGAACCACCACTACCAGATCCAGAGTCTGGCGTCCTGCCGTTAGACGACCCCGCAGTGCATATCAATTATACCCGATATGCCACCTAAGTCAAGACCTGTGTCGGGTATACTCCTTTGACGAGAACCGATGAAGCGCATGCGAGCTGGACTGCTATGGGGTTTACTCCTGCTTGTTGGACGGGCGGATCTTGCCCTTTCTGGGGCAATCGCCCAGCCGATTCAGAGCCGACGCCCTATCGATGACGCCCTGCGCCGCGACATCGAACGCGCACGCGACCGTGTGTTCCCCGCGCTGGTCAACATCCTGACCGTGACGCGCTACTATGAGGGCGGGCGCGCCCAGTACGGGCTGAGCGGCGGTAGCGGTGTGATTGTCACGCCTGGCGGTGTCGTGCTGACCAACTATCATGTGGCGGAAAACGCCGTGCGCATCTTCTGCACGCTGGGCACGGGCGAACGGTTCGAAGCGCGCGTGGTCGCCCATGACCCACTGACCGACCTGAGCATCCTGCAGATTCGCCTCACGGAACTGGTGAAGGGCAAACAGGTTAAACGCATTCTGCCCTTTGCCCCGCTGGGCGACTCCGACACGGTGAAAACGGGCGACTATGTGCTGGCGATGGGCAATCCTCTCCTGCTCGCCTCCTCAGTGACGCTGGGCATTGTGTCCAATCCGCGCCGCGTGTTCACCGATGTGGTCGGCTCGCGTATCGAAGCGGTCGAGTTCGAGCGGGGCGACCGTTCGGGCATGCTCACCCGCTGGATTCAGCACGACGCGCTCATCCTGCCGGGCAACTCTGGCGGACCGCTGGTCAACCTGAGGGGCGAGGTGGTCGGCATCAATCAGCTGGGCGGGATGGGCGTCGGCTTCGCCATCCCGTCGAACATCGCACGCAAGGTGCTGAGCCAAGTCCTGCGCACAGGTAAGATCGAGCGCGGCTGGATTGGCATCTCCGTTCTGCCGGTGGAGAAGCTGGGCAGGCAGACGGGCGCACTAATTGCCTCCATCACGCCCGAATCGCCCGCCGAGCGCGCCGGGCTAAAACCGGGCGACCTGCTGTTGAGTCTAAATGGCAACCCGGTGCGCGCCCGCTTCATGGAAGAAGTGCCCCTCGTCTACCAGCAGATTGCCGACCTGCCCATCGGCAAGACCATCATCGCCGAGATTGAACGCAAGGGCAAGCGCCAGCGCATCCCGATAACCGTCGCGCGGATGGAACCTTACTACGGCAAAGAGATGGAGTTCCGCGAGCTGGGCTTCACCGCGCGGGACATCACCCGCCCCTTCGCCTACGCCCGCAAACTGCCCAAAGAGGGGGTCTACATCACGGGCATCCGACCGGGCTACCCGCTGGACAATGCAGAGCCGAGACTCAGCACGGGGGATGTGATTCTTAAAGTGGGCGACCGCCCCATCCGCAACCTGAGCGACCTGCAAGCGGTGCTTGCCACCTTCAAGGGCAAGGAGGTCATCCCCATCACCTTCCAGCGCAAAGAGGAGATTATTCTCAGCGCGGTACGCGACCAACCGCCCAGCGAACCCAGTCCCGGCACCGAGCTGCCCAAGCCGTGGCTGGGCGTGCGCACACAGGTCATCACCCGACAGGTCGCCGAATCGCTGGGCAAACCCGACCTGAAGGGCTTCCGCATCACTGAGGTTCTGCCTTGGTCCGAAGCGAGCAAAGCGGGACTGCAAGTGGGCGACCTTATCATCGCGCTGAACGATGAACCGCTCACCGCCTCGCGCGTGCAGGACGCGCGCGACTTGGAACGACGCATCGAAGGGCTGACCATCGGCGAGATGGCAAAACTGACGGTCCTGCGGGGCGATCAGCGCCTCGAAATTCAGGTGAAACTGGAGCCGACACCCGAATCGGCGCAGACCAGCCGCACCGTGCGCCAGAAGGAGCTGGAGTTCGCTGTGCGCGATGTCACCCCGATGGACCGCATGCGCAACCGCTGGAGCCAACACCAGACGGGCGTTATCGTCACAGAGGTGGCAAACGGCAGCTGGGCGCAACTGGGCGGACTGCGCCTGAACGACCTCATCCTCGCCATCAACGAGCAACCTGTGCGCGACACAAAGGAATTCCAGCAGGTAATGGCGCACATCCTCAAGCAACGCCCGCCCGTCGTCATCTTTTTCGTCCGGCGCGACAACGATACCCACTTCGTCTTTATAGAGCCGGACTGGAAACAACTCAACCCATAAGAGGAGGCAACCAACATGCGAAAAACGCTGATACTCTGGCTGATTAGCCCGCTTGTGCTGTTTGCCCAAGAGCCATCGAACACGCATAAGCAGCTGCTGGACAAGGTCGCGCCCAGCATCGTCACGGTGCGCGTGGTGATGAAGTACGAGGTCAAATCGGGTGAGGAAAGCGAATCGAGCGAGCAGAAGTTCAGCATGCAAGGCGCGGTCGTGTCCGCCGAGGGCTTAATCCTGCTCTCCGCGATGCCGCTCACCGCCGAGAGCCTCAAGCAGATGATGGGCATCGATGAATCGGAGAGCGAAGGACGGTTTGACTTCAAGCTCACGCCACAGAGCTTCAAGGTGATTTTCGGGCAAGAGAGCAAGGAGTACGAGGCGACGCTGGTGGCGACCGATTCGCAGCTCGGACTGGCGTTCCTGAAAATCAAAGATCTCGAGGGGCGCACGCTGACCCCCATCCAGTTCAAGGACGCTCCGCCCGCCATCGGTCAGGAGCTGTTCACGGTGTCGCGCCTGCCGAAGGGGTTCGATTACGCGCCCTACTTCTCCAGCGGGCGCGTGATTGGTGAGGTGAGCAAGCCGCGCAAAGCGTTCCTGATGGAGGGCAACATCAGCGAGCTGGGCTTGCCTGTCTACACGCTCACGGGCGAGGCGGTAGGCGTCGCCGTGCTGATGGGGCACGGTCTAAAAGCCGACGACGAGAGCGACTTCGGCTTCTCTATGAGCTTCGGCGGTCAAGGCGGCACCACCCTGTTCATCCTGCCCACCGCCACCATCAAGCCCCTTATTGAGCAAGCATCAAAACGCGCAGCAGGAGGGGGGTAACACGGGCGTTTTCCGTAGCCCGGGCGTCCCGCCCGTGCTAAGGTGGCTTGGGCATCCTGCCCATGAAGTGGCACAGGCGCCTTGCCTTACGCGCCTGGGTAGCCTGAACCCACAGCGGCAATACCGCGCTCGCGGGCGACCTTCTCGGCGTAGCCGCTTCGTCGGAACGCCTCCAACGGGTCAGGCTCCAACCCCATCTCGACGCGCACTTGCATCAGCAGGGGGCGCACATCGGTCTCATACGCCTCCTGCAGAACCCGATGCGCTTCCAACACCGCGCCCGCCAACTGCGCCTCACGCAAACGCGCCCGATCCACCAGCAACGCCTTCGCATACGCCGTCTGAATGTTCATCACCGACAGAATCATCGCCTCAATCTTCGGTTCGATGTTGTGCGACTGGTCAATCATATAGGCGACATTCTGGGCGCAGGGGGCAGTGCGGGCGTCCTCCGCCGCGGCGACCAACTCGTTGAAAATCAGGAACATCTCGAAGGGGTTGATGGAGCCGACAATCAGGTCGTCATCGGCATATTTGCGGTTGTTGAAGTGGAAGCCGCCCAGTTTGCCCTCGTCCAGCAGAATCGCGACAATCTGCTCGATGTTCGTGCCTTGCGGGTGGTGTCCCGTGTCGACCAGCACCTGCGCTCGCTCGCCCAGACGGCTCGCCATCAGATACGCCATGCCCCAGTCGGGCAGGTCGGTGTGATAGAAGGCAGGCTCAAAGAATTTATATTCAATCAGCAGGCGCATTCCAGCGGGCAAAGCGTGATAGATTTCGCTCAGGCACTCCTGCAGGCGATGCTTGCGAGCACGAAAATCGTCCTGCCCCGCGTAGTTCGTGCCGTCCGCCAGCCACAGGCTGAGGATGCGGGAGTCGACCTGCTGAGCAATCTCGATGCATTCCAGCACATGCTCAATCGCACGGCGGCGCACACGGGCGTCCGGGTGGCACAGACTGCCCAGCTTGTAGTCATCCTCCTGAAACAGGTTCGGGTTCACCGCGCCGATGCGCACGCCCAGCTCCCCTGCATACTGGCACAGCCCTTGCCAATCGCCCACCTTGTCCCACGGAATGTGGATGGCGACCGAGGGGCACACGCCCGTCACCCGATGCACCATCGCCGCGTCGGCGAGCTTCTCGTAGATATTGCGCGCGGCGCCCTGCCAAGCGAACACCTTGAAGCGCGTGCCCGAGTTGCCATAGCCCCACGAGGGGGTTTCAATCTGCAGGGACTTCAGCCGCGATTTGACCCCTTCCAGATCAACGCCCCATCGCACCAGCTGTTCCGCCAAAGCGGGGTACCCTTCCACCGTTTGCATGGCAGACCCTCCGCGCAGGAGTATACCCTTTTCTGCAAAGTGCTTGGTAATCAAAAGTACCTAAAAATGAAATAAAACCTCTTCGTCATTCTGAGCGCGGCGAAGAATCTTCGTCTCCAAGTCCAAAAAAACGAACTTCGAGCCACCTGTTGGGGGTAAATCACTGAGAAATCCTCAAAACCCCGTAAAAATACCAGCCCACTCAGGCTCCTCTTTAAGATATAATAAAGGGTGCTGAAGGGCGTTTTTTCCTAACCCTTCAGTCGAAAAGCCTGTCCGGTTTTGGGCGGGTTTCGAGTCATTAAAAAGCAGAAGAGGAGAGTGAGACTCCCCTCTGCAGACGATGGGTGTCAGGCATGCTGAAGGGTCGTCCCTTCAGAACACATTCTATAACGAGAGGAGGTTCTGTGCATCATGAGAGGATTGGCAAGACTGGTCATCGGAGTGTGTTGCGCGTTGTTGGTAGCGGGCGCCATTGCACAACCGCCTGGCGCCGCAGGACTGGTGTGGCTGGATAATAAAGTCCACTTCAAACTGAATAGTGCAACCCTCGTCGCCACAGGGGCAATCAGCACAACCATCCAGATACCGGCGCAAAACCCCATCTGTTTGGACAAAAACCAGAACACACTCAACATCCAACTCGACCTGTCCGCCTTCTGGCCAGGGTTGCCCACCGTCACCCTGACAGGAACCTATGTTGGTCCCGGACAAGGAGCCGGTGGAGCAATTATCAATTGGAGCACGGGTCCCGTAGACATCAATGTCTGTCTCAGGCGAGACCAGGTGCCAGAACTCCCCATAGATATCCTTATCAAGCGCATCACGGGTGCTAACCTGCGCGTAAACGCGTTCATTCTTGACACGCCCTTCTATTCCGATGTCTGTAGGCGTGACTTCTGGGTTCAGATGGATGAGACAGGAGGCAACCAGTACAACTATCTCGAGATAGAGGCTTACGCCTTCTGTGTGGAGTCACCGTTCACGCGGATTAACGCTATCATTCGAGATGCAGACTACATCGCCTACAGTGGTCCCATTCCGGAGCCTGCGAGCATTCTCGCGCTCGGCACGGGTTTGGTGAGCCTGCTGGGTCTGCGTCGTCGGAAGAAGTAAGCCCTCACCCCCAGCCCCTCTCCCTCTGGGAGAGGGGGGTCAAAAAAGCCCTCACCTCCAGCCCCTCTCCCACAAGGGGAGGGGAGAAGCAAGGAAGGAGGTTCGGAAAATGAAACGCACGCTGAGTTGGATGGTTGGCTTGGGACTGATGGTGAGCATCGGGTACACCGATGGCTATTTGTGGCTCTCGGCGGAAGGGGAGACGCCCAGCCCACGCGTCTATCGCTTCAACCTGCGCACGAGGCAGATCGACCATGTGATTGCGCCGAGCTTCATTCAGTCGGGCAACCAGCCGACTGAGTACGGGATGCTCGCCTACGATGGGCAGTCGCTCTACATCGGGGCGAACAACCGCAAGTTCGTCGCCCGCGTGAACCCCTACACAGGCGCAGTGCAGTCCGTCACCGCCTACAATATGTGCGAGTGCTTCTTTGGGCATCACTGGATGCGCGATGGGGCGTTCAAAAATGGGGAGTTCTGGCGCGCTGCACCACCCCATGATCCTTCTAATCAGCTCAGTGTGCTTTACATCTCCGACTCAGCCTTCACCCCCATCGGGCTACGCTACAACTACACGCTCAACTTCCCCACCATTGGCATCGAGTGGGTGGGCGACCAGCTCTATCTCACCACGCCCGACTCGTTCGTGCGCGCCGTGCTTGACCCTGAAGAGGACTATCTCTTCACGCACGAGACCTACAGCCTGAGCGGGATTCCCAGCGACCACCAACTCGGTGGCTTGGCGTCTGATGCTCAGTCCGAAGCGCTCTATGTGGCGACCGCTTCAGCGACCGAGAGCGCCATCTGGCATCTTGAGGTCGACGATGTGGCTCAGACCGCTACTGCCACGCTGATCGCCACACTGAACGATAAGGGCTACCCGCTCGGTGCGATTCCCGCTTCGATGGGATTCGTGCCTTCAGTTCCTGGCGATGTGAACGGCGACGGTTGCACCGACGATGCCGACCTGCTGAGCGTGCTGTTCGCTTTCGGGAGCAACTCGGTTGCAGAAGACCTGAACAGCGACGGTATCGTGGACGATGCCGACCTGCTACTCGTGCTATTCAACTTTGGGAGCGGGTGCTAATTGCCTGCTTCCGGTTTTGTTAGACGCTCTTAGTCCCTTGCCTTCGCCCTGTCAGCAGACCTGCTTGAGCGTCATCCAACACTTTCTTGTGAGGTGATGAGCGATGATGCGGATCGAGCGATGGGTATTGCTGACGGTTGGTGCAAGCATGCTGAGCATTACCTTAAGCAGTGCTCAGACGGTACAGGGCACAGTTGCTCAGCTGGATAGTGGTTGGAGCACGCCAAATGGTACTGGTCCGACTCAACATCTTATCTTGCGAGGCGACCAGAGCGTTCCTCCACGCACGGGACGCCATGCCCGTTTTAGCCAGATATGGGTAGCAGGTGGAGGGGACGCCTATGGGCGTGTCTCGACCTACTGGACAGGCTGGGAAGCAAACGGTGGCGACCGCTCCGAGTATTGGATACTCAACTGGTATAAGGCTCCTCCACAGCAGCTTGGTGCCAAAGTGGGCGATAGTTGGCACGAAGCCAACTATGGTGGGAACAACCTGTTTCGTGGGAGACTGTGGAACGAACAATATTTCAGCTTCCAGACCCGTCGAGCCGAGTTGAGCCTCTGGGTCGCGAATGCACCGATGCCCACTCTACTCGGTTCTCCCACGCCAAACACCGACCTGGCAAATTATGACCATGATCCCAATACACCGGGTATCCAGATCAACAAGCAGATTACCCCGATCGTGGCTCTCAACTGGTGGACAGGCGGCACCAACGCTTTCCGCGACCTCATCTATAACAACCGGCGTGTCACGGGATTAAACAGCTATACCCTTGTCACGCTGCCCTCACCTCATCGGGATGATGTCTTCCTTGGGGGCGAATTGCGGATCAATGGGGTGCCTGTCCAAAACTCGTCCAGCATCAGTAGCGCAACTTGGAACGCCTTTGACTCAACAACCACCTATGGATTAGCTTCTGTAGGCAACACCTACACGATTGACCTTTCCCCCTTTATGATCGGCGACATCGTTACGGTGGAGGTGATTGCCTACTTCCAACATAATGCTTGGTACCGCAACGACTATGTGCTGGGCTCCAGCACGGTGGTCGCGGCAAGCCTGCAACAGCAGTTCGAGGTAATTCCAGAGCCTGCGTCCCTGCTTGCGCTGGGCGTGGGGCTGGTAGGCTTGCTGGGCTTGAGGCGTCGGAAAGGGTAGACACCGTAGAGTGTGCCCTCGTTCTCGCCCGCCCCCTCGTCCATAGCCTGGGTGAGGGGGCGAGTCGTTTACGGGGTATACTCGGCAGGTGTTGAACCCAGAAACGGTAGCCACAAGAACGGGGAGATCGGAGAGCGCGCTGTTCCTTGTGCTGATTGGGTTGAATGTGTTGTGGGCGGGGGCGTACCCTGCGGCGCGCGTGGTGATGGAGAGCCATCGTGCCGAGTGGGTCGCTGCTTACCGCTTTGTTGGGACTGCGCTGGGGCTGGGTGCGCTCCTGCTCATTCCCCTCTTCCGACGGGCAATCGCCAACCGATTCCCGACCTGCCCGCGCCATTTTGCACTTGCTGCGGGGTTGGGCGCGTTCGGGGTCGCCAGCACCTATATCTGCTACTTCTGGGGCACAAAGCTCAGCACGGCGACCGAAGCCACGATTCTGGTGTCCACCTCGCCCATCTTCTATGCCCTGCTGGCGCGATGGTGGCTGAAGGAGCCTTTCCCCCTGCGCAAGTCGCTCGGCATCCTCACGGGACTGCTCGGCGCATGGGTGATTGTGAATAAGGGGTTGGTGCTGAGCGAGTTTTCGGGCGCGACATGGGGCAACCTGCTGGTGTTGATGGGCGTGCTGATTGAAAGCGTGGACACGGTGCTGGCGAAGTCGCTCGCGATGCGCTATTCGGGTGTGGCAGTGCTCTGGATTGAGTCGCTTTTTGCGGGGGTGTCGCTGACGCTGATCGCGCTTCTCGTTGCGGGCATACCGCCTGCCGAACTCACTCCTGCACAGGGCTGGGCGCTGGTCTATCTGATAGGCGTCTGCACAATCTTCGCCTTCTCGGTCTGGTTCTACTTGATGGAGCGGGCACCGATTGGCGGGATGGGCGTGTCGATTCTGGCGCAGACGCCCGCCGCCGCGCTGATTGGGCATTTCCTCCTGCGCGAGCCGTTGCACCCAACCGTCTGGCTCGGCGCCGCGCTGATTATGAGTGGCATCTGGCTCACTGTGAGGACAAGTGGCGAAGTAGCGCGGGCATCCCGCTCGTGAAATCGTAGCTTGGGCATCCTGCCCATCAAGCGTAGCACGAGCGTCTCGCTCGTGCAGGACTTGCTTGGGCGAGACACCCACAGGTAGCACGGGCGTCCCGCCCGTGCAGTCTCCCATTATGCTTGGGCGAGACGCCCAAGCCACTTTGTAGCCCGGGCATCCTGCCCATGGGAGCGGCATTTTTCAGAAGCCATAGTCGGCAGGGTTCACCGGCTCGCCGTTGATGCGCACCTCGAAGTGCAGATGGGGTCCAGTGGAGTAGCCTGTACTGCCAACACGCGCGATGATTTGCCCGCGCTGTACCTCCTGCCCTTCCTGAACCAGAATCGCGGAGCAGTGGGCGTAGAGTGTGGCGACACCGCCCCCATGGTCGATAATCACCGTGTTGCCATAGCCACGAAGATAGCGCGCTTCGACCACCACGCCCGAATCGGCTGCCACGATGGGCGTGCCGTGCGGCGCTGAAAAATCGATGCCTGTGTGCATACGGCGCACCCCGAAAATCGGATGCACGCGCATGCCGTAGCGGGAGGAGAGATTGCCCCGTACAGGGCGGATGAATCGCCCTGACCAGCGCTGATCGGCGCGGGCGCGTCCGGCAGGTGTCTCCATCAGAGCGCGCAAGCGGCGCGCAATCGCCCGCGACTCGGCTTCCAGCTCCTCCAGCTGGCGTTCATACAGGGCACGCTCGCTGGCAATCTGTTTCAGGCTCAGTGCCTTCTCCTGCTGAGCTGCACCAAGTTCCTGCGCCTGGTGGTTCAGCTCCCGTTCCAGTTCGGCTATCTGCGCCACAAGCGCGTCCATGCGTGCCTTCGCCTGCGCGACGGCTTGCTGGTCGGCATGCACGGCGTCCAAGAGCGCACGGTCGGTCTTCACAATCTGGCGCAATACATAACTGCGACTGGTCAACTCGCGCATCGAAGTGGCACCCAGCAACACATTCAGGTAAGAGATACTGCGGTGTTTGTAGGCAGCGCGCAGTCGCTGGGCAAGCAGTTCCTGTCGCTGTTTGAGGCGGGCGGTGAGGATTGCCAGTCGCTTCGCCAGCTCCTTCTGCTCCTTACGCGCATGCGCTAATCGGGCGCGGGTGTCGCGCAGGCGGCGGGTGGTGGAATCGATCTGCGCGTCCAGCTCCGCAATATCGCGGCGCACCTTACGCTCCTGACGCTTCTTCTGCTGAATCTGCGAGCGCAGATGCCCAATCTGTCCGCGCAGGCTCTGCAACTGCTGTTGAAGTGCCTGCTTCTGCTGGCTCTTGTCCGATTGCGTGTGAAGGGGCGCGAGCAATATCAGCCCTCCTATGCCCAGCGCCAGCCACCATCCTTGTCGCCTGCCACTCATCACCGCTTACTATACCCTATTCGCGCTCGCCGAGCGACATCCTGCCAGAATATCAAGCCTGTCCGACCAGTCTGACTGATCTGACTCGTCTGATTTGCCCAAAAAACTCCAAAATACCCCCTCACACTTGCATTTTATGATACGCGCGGGGTATAATACGGCTACTATGAGACCCATCGACATGCTGAAGCAGTACCGGCAGCAGGAGTACTTCACGATCGAGGAGCTGGTTGCGGTTGCGAACAGCCTACTCGAGCAGTGGGCTCCTGTTCAACCACGCTACAAGGTGGTCACTTTTCCCGATGTGCGCACGGTGCGCTTCTATGCGGCGCATCGAATGATTGACCCGCCTGCAAAGCGCAAGGGTAATCGTGTGCTGTACGATTACCACCATCTCCTTCAACTTGTGGCGCTCAAGTTGCTACAGTCGCAGTATATTCCGCTGCGGGCTGTGCGCCATATGATTGAAAATAAGAGCGCGGAGGAGATGGAGAGCCTGATTGAGTCGGTGCTGGAGAGCCGCTCCGAGAGGGAGTTGATTCAGCGGATGAGCGAGGCGACCAAGGCGCTGGTGGGCGAAGCGCCTGCCCCTGCCTATGCGGTCGCCGCGCCACGCCCGGCAGGATCACCCTATCCTGCCCCAGAGGAGTGGCATCGATTCATGGTCACGCCCTGGCTGGAGGTGGCGGTTCGCCCAGAAGCGGCGCGTCAAGCCAGCGTGACCGAACTCAATCGGGTGGCAGAGCTGGTGCGCCTGAGCATCGAGAAAGCCTACGAGGCGCAAGCCCGAGCTCAGGCACAGGCGGAACAACCAAAAGCGGAAGCGACCCCGCGCGGGCGTGGACGCAAGCGCGGCTGACACCCCCATTTGAGGGGCGCGCATCGAAACGCGCACGATGAAAGCCGCCATTATCGGTGGCACGGGTGTCCAGCAGCTACCGGGCTTCGTGCTCCAACGCGAGCATGTACTAACTGATGACACTTACCTGTTGGAGGGCAAGTTGGAGGGATGCCCGGTACTGCTGTTGCCCCGCCACGGTAAGGGTCATCGCGTGCCACCGCACCGAATCGACCACCGCCGCCATGTACAGCATCTGCGTGAGCAAGGTGTACAGGCGGTGCTGGCGACCGCGGCGGTCGGCTCCCTGCGCCCTGACTGGACCCCCGGCACGCTGATAGTGCTGAGCGACTTCCTCGATTTCACCCGCACCGTGCATACCCTCTTTGACCAAGAAGTGGCACATACCGATTTCTCTCAGCCGTTCAGCCCCCTGCTACGCGAGGCACTGCTCGAATCGGCGCACGCGCTTCACCTAAACATTCAGCCAGAAGGCGTGTATGTGTGTGCGCCTGGACCGCGCTACGAAACGCCCGCTGAAATCCGCATGTTTCGCCTGCTCGGCGGCGATGTGATTGGGATGACCGTCGTGCCCGAAGCGATTCTGTGTCGCGAAGCGGGCATCCACTACGCGGCGGTGGCGGTCGTCACTAATCTCGGCACGGGGCTGAGCGACCAACCTCTCTCCCATGCCGAGGTCACAGAGGTAATGACCAGCGCCACGCACACTATTGCCCGCCTGTTCGCCCGCACCCTCCACCGCCTCCAAGCCGTGCCCTTATGAGTTCGGTGCTGATCGGCGCCTGTTGCGAGCTACGCAGCTGGAACAAATCAAAATTTTTGATCCCGAGCAGGCAACTTTAGAGGAGCTAATCGCTTTCCTCAATAGTCTAAAGCCTTGAATGGTCATGAACAATTTGTTTTCTGAGATCTACGAAATTTTCAATCGCCTAGAGTCTCGACCAGGGTTCGAGGCGCGCCCCGTACAGCGCGAGATGTCCGCCTTTCTCGCCGAGTCTCTACAGGCGGGGCAGACCGCCTGCATCGAAGCGCCCACGGGCGTCGGCAAGAGCCTGGGCGCGCTCATCCCGCTGATTGCTTGGATCCTTGCGACAGGCAAGCGCGTCGTGGTCTCCACTTATACCAATGTGCTTGCCGAGCAATATTGGCGCAAAGATCTGCCCCTCGCGCTGGAACTGTTTGGCGAAGCGGGCAGGCAACTGCAGACCCAGCTGGTGATGGGGCGCTCGCGTTATGCCTGCATCGACCGCATCTACGGACGCGAGAGCACCGCGCTGGAGCCTGCCCTGCAACGCTTCTTGCGCGAGTGGGTCACCATCGCGCAGGAGGGCGTCGAGAGCGAGCTGGCACCCTTCCTGCGACGCAAGGGGGTTCCCGAAGGCTTGACGCGCGACCTGTGGCGGCAAATTGCGACGCCACCCGCCTGCCGCGCCCGCGCCTGCCCCTACTACGCCAACTGTTTCTACTACCGCCAGCGCCGCGCCGCAGGACACGCCCAACTGATTATCACCAATCACTCGGTGGTGCTGACCGATGCCCTGCTCAAGGTGGAGGGCGCAGAAGGGCTACTGGACGAGTACGACTGGCTTCTGGTGGATGAGGCGCACGACCTGCCCGAAGCGGCTCGCAGTGCGCTGGAGTTCGAGCTCTCGCCCGAAACGCTGGAGGAGATGATTCGTAACGCCGCCAGCCTGAGTTATCAGATTGCGAACGCGCTGGAGGGCGAACAGCGCCCCGACACCCTGTTGAACGCGGTTGCTGAATTGGTGCAGGTGCTCGCGCGCGGCTGTCACGCTGCGGTCGCGCCCCTGAACCCAGCGGACATTCCGACCGAAGGGCGCATCCTAACGATTGCGCCACCCGAACTGATGGAGGATGAAGGCGTGCAGAAGACCGCACGCCCCGACTGGCTACCCGTGATGCAAGCCGTGGTGGACAGCCTGCAGAGCGAGCTGCGACGATTCTATAGCGAGATTAAGCGCGAGATAAAACAGCACCGCACCCAGATGAGCGACCGCCAATACGAGGCGGTGCGCGAGGCGGTGAACCAGTACGCGAACTGGTTCCGCAATCTCTACACGGGGCTGAACCTGCTGACGAACCCCGTCGACGGCGTCAGCTGGGTGGAAGCCACCCCAACGGGCTGGCGCGCCTGCTATCAGCCGCTGGAGGTCGGACCCTGGCTGGCAGAGCATCTCTGGAGTCGTCAGCCTGCCACATTGATGAGCGCGACGCTGACCATCGATGGCTCTTTCGACTTTTTCCTGAGGCAGGTCGGCTTATCGGAAGGGGTGCGCACACTTCGCCTACCGCCCGTGTTCGACTACGCGCGCCAATGTGCGCTCTATCTGCCCCCGCGCGGGACACTCCCCCCACCACCGCGCTCAGCGCGTTCGCCCGGCGCGATGGAGTACTATCGCGCGGTGGCAGACCAGCTCCATCAAATTCTGCAGGCGACACGCGGGCGCGCGCTGGTGCTGTTCACCTCGCGGGCAGAGACGGAGGCGGTGCGCGAACTCTTGCCCCCGATGCCCCAACTGCGCCTGATGGTGCAGGGCGAGGGCGCGACCGCCGACCTCTCGCAACGGTTCCGCGAGGACACCGAATCGGTGCTGTTCGGACTGCGCTCCTTCTGGACAGGCTTCGACGCGCCGGGCGAGACGCTCAGCTGTGTGGTGATGGTGCGTATCCCGTTCGAAGTGCCCATCAGCCCGCCGCAAGTGGCTCGGCACGCGCTCCTGCGCTGGCGCGGTGAGGACCCGTTCGAGAGCTGGACGCTCCCGCTGGCGAAACAGCAGGTGCGACAGGGCTTCGGACGACTGATTCGCCGTGTGGACGACCGTGGCGTCATCTGCCTGCTGGACGCCCGAATCCACACGCGCCCCTACGGCAAAGCGATTCTGGCGAACCTGCCCTCCAATATCCCCATCTATCACCGCATCGAGGACGCCATCCAAGTGCTGAACGATGCGTAATAGCCCCCCTCTCCACGCTGGTGGGGAGGGGGGTAAGGTGGTGGGGGTTTAGCACCCGCTCCCGAACAGGAACAGCACATGGATCAGGTCAGCGTCGTCCACGATGCCGTCGCCGTTCATATCCTCCAGCAGGTCAGACCCGCTCTGACCGAACGCCATCAGCACGCGCAGGAGGTCGGCGTCGTCCACACAGCCGTCGCCATCCACATCCCCATCGGGCGCGTACTTGACCACGGTCAGTCTCGGAAAGTTCTCTTCGTTGTGAATGAGTCCCTGCCCAGCGATGACGAGGCTCCCGTCGCGCTCAACGAACAGCTCTCGGAACAGGATGTTGGGCGTGCGCACCCAGAGTGGCTGACCGTTTGCACCCAATCGCGCCAGATAGGGTGGGTTGTACGCCGTGACGAACAGTTGACCCGCTGGGTTCAGGCGCACGATGCCCGTGAGCGGGGAGCTATCCTGCGGCAGGCGACCCACTTCAATAAGGGAGTTCTGCTGAAGAGCACCGTTGGGGCTAAACCTCAGCAAGCGCAGGACACGCTGTTCGAACGGCTCACCCGACCAAAGGTGGGTACGCGCCAACAGGTAGGTGATGCCCTGTGCGTCGAGGGTCAGGCTCTCTGGGAAGTCGTCATGCTGGGCTGTGGTGTAGCGATAGCCCCAGAGAAGCCGTAGTCCCACATCGAGGCGTAGAAGCACGATATCCTCGCCCGTGTAGCTCCCCTCCGACTGAACGGCAACCCAGTAGCCGCTTTGCGCAGGATCGTATAGCAACCGTCCCGCACCGACCCCAGGCACATCGAACCCGCCCGCGGGACCCGAATAGTCCCGCTGATTACCGAACAGGAAATTAACCATCCGCACATCCAGCCCGCGAAGCGGGGTCGAGAAGGTGCCCATCACCAGCACAGGGGTAGGTTGTTCGGGCGCGTGCTCTCCAACCAGCACCATCCAGGGGCGGAAGTTGTATAGGTAAGTCGCACCGATATAGTAGGCGAGTTGGCTACTCGCCCCTGAAACCTGCTCGGTGAACACGCCCACCTCGGACGATTCCATCCACGCAACTCGCAAGGGGCGGTTATGGGTGGTAGGCTCGGCAGGCAGAAGGGTCTCCCCCAGCAGTTGCCCACTTGGCGTAAGCCGTAGGAGGCGCGTCTGCAGGTAGCCGTCCGAGTCGGTGAAGCGCCCCAGCAGATAGAACGCATCGCCCTGCCAGGTGCTCACCTCCAGCGCGTCGACAAAGGCATCGTCGAAGCCCGCGCCGTCCCGCTGGTAAATCCATTCGGGTATGCCGTTCGGTTGAAGCCGAATGGCGAGCGCGTCCTGACCGCTCAGCGGTGTCTCTGTCCAGCCAAGCAGGAGCCAACTGCCGTCCTGCAGGCGCACCATGCGCTCCAGGCGGGCGAGCAAGTCGGGGTCGCTGGGCATATAGACATAGCGCCACTCCTCGCGCACCTGCGCCTGACACGCCAGCATCAGCCCAAACAGCAGTCCAAATAGAATCCCTTTGCGCATCGCAAGCCACCTCCCTTATCGTGGGGCGAACATCGGCAGATGCCCGCAGGCGTTGGTGCGCGCCGTTGCGGGCACACCGTTGCGGTCATACTGGTCGAACGGGTCCATAGCGGGGTCGGTGCTGTAGGGTGCCAGGCGCGCGCCCAGCCGAAGGCTGACCAGCTTGCCATCCAGCATCGCCATAAACAGCCCGTTGCGGTGAATCCAGACCGACTGGCGCGGTAGGCGCACCTCCCCGCGCGGATAGGTGGTCGACGGGTTCGTGCAAGGGGTGTACATGCACTCTTTATCGGCGCGGTCGCACCGCAGAGAGGGGTTCGCAAGGGCGAAGCCAATCAGGTGCTCGCGCCCCAATCCTTCCCAGACAACAGGCAGGCTCTCAAAACGCTCCACCAGCGAGAGCGGGTAGGCATGCAGGTAGCCGTTGATGGTGTAGCTCACCCCTTGCGGCGACTTCACACGGGTCGAATAGTCCACATTGGGCACTTTTGCGGGCAAGGTCGATGGACAGTAGAGGGTCGCGCCCCGCTGAATATAGGGCACAAGCGCATTAATCCAGGCGGTTTGCCCGCGGCGGCTGGTTGCATCACGCCAATCGCCCGGCACGGGCACAGGCTCGTTCCAGCGCCAAGCACCCACTGGCGTCTCGCGTTCGTAGACCAGCGGGAAACGCTCGTCGTAGTCTTGCAGATACATCAACACGGCGTGTCCAACCCTGTGGAGGTTCTGAGCGCAGATGATTTCTGCAGGGTCGGCATCATCACCAATCGCGCGCAGAAGTTGTGCTCCAATCAGCACAACGCCCAAACACAATCCCCAAGAGGCAAATCTCCTTTTCATCGCTCGCCTCCTTGTTCACTATTATACTACACTCCCCTTCACTTACCTTTCATTAGAACCACCGTAATGTCCAGTGGATGAATCGACAACCACCGATGCTCTCCCTTGCCCAGCAGTCGCTGACGACGCCCATCGCGCCACTCCACAAACACCTCCGCTGAACCGTTCGCTTTGAGAGCACCTTTCACACAGATACGCACCGCCTGATTGCGTGCGTACACAAGAAGAGGCTTGTCAGCATCTTCCTCTTTCGGTACTTGCGTGCCGTATCTGAGTGGGCTGGGCTGCGCTGGGTAGGGGGTGTGGTGCTTTATCTGGGCAGAACCCAGGTTCCTTTTGGTGACCGCCTGTGGGCAGTACCCATTACCACACTCTGGCAAGGTATGATTAAATAATCGAAACGAGTGCTGGCACCTTATTGGAGGGTAAGTATGAGCCAAAAGAGGAGCAACCAACTTACAGGAAATACGGGACTGTTCTATGTATGCTACCAACTCTCAAAGAGGGGATGGAACTGCCTCCCTACCACAAGGAACGCAAGGGGAGTTGACCTCGTCGTCTATAGCCAAGATGGGCAGAGAAAGCACACGATACAAGTCAAATCTCTAAGCAAAAGAGACCCCGTCCCTTTGGGTAATACCAAACCAGAACCAGACCAGCTCTTAGCGGACTTCCTAATCGTTTGCGCGAAAGTTTTTGATGAGTGCCCCGAAGTGTTCATCCTGACAAAGGACGATGTTATTAAAGAGTTCCACGAGGCGGGGCAAGAACAAAAATCCTACTGGATTAATTACGCTCGCTACAAAAAGTATAAAGATAACTGGAGTGCAATCGGGGAAGGGAGTTGAGGATACTCCCGTAAGTCACTCTCCCGAAATAACGAACAAAAAAGCTCTGAGATAACACTCACTTACGCCCTGTGCGAGATTGCCCCATCATACGCTCGATAGCGTTGGGGTCGGAGGGCAGGGTGGCGGTGAGTTTGAGCGCGCCGCGCTCGGTCATCAGATAGTCGTCCTCGATGCGGATGCCGATGTTCTCAGTGGGGATATAGACGCCCGGCTCGATGGTGAACACCGCGCCGGGTTGCAGAGGCTGACCCGTTTCGGGGTCGTGCACATCCATGCCGAGCGCGTGTCCCAGTCCGTGCGTGAAAAAGTGGTCGAGCGTGTACTCCTTGCCGTCGGTGTCCTTCGCGCGCAGGGGCGAGTTGCGCAACGCCTCCCGCGCGATGCGATCCAACTCGCGCATGGTGATGCCCGGCTTGGCGGCGCGTTCGGCAGCTTTCTGCGCGTTCAGCACTGCTAAATATAGTTCGCGTTGGCGCGGGCTGAACTTGCCCGACACGGGATAGGTGCGCGTGATGTCCGCCGCGTAGTAGGAGTATTCCGCGCCGATGTCGACCACCACCAGCTCGCCTGCGCTCATCCGACGCCTGTTCGCGCTGTAGTGCAGAATACAGCTGTTGGGTCCGGAGCCAACGATGCTGGGGAAGGCGTCGCGCTCGGAGCCGTGGCGCCGGAACGCCTCCTGAATCACCGCTTCCACCTCATACTCGTACACGCCGGGCGCGATTTTGCGGGCGACCGCCCGATGCGCCTCGATGGTCGCGTGGATGGCAGCCCGAATCAGACGCAGTTCGGCAGGCGATTTCTTCATGCGGAGCCCCGCAAGCAGTCGCTCCACCGAACCGAGCTGTACCTGCGAGTTCGCCTCGCGAAGCGTCTGCTCCAGCCCTGCATTCCGCGCGAGCCGATTGAGCAGTATCTGCGGGTGCGCTCCCGCCACCTGCGGGAGAAAATCGTTCAGCTCGCGCACGGAACGCACCGCTTGAATGCCCGTCATGCGTTGGGTGCGCTCGTCGGGCGCGGGTTGCTCCCCCTCAAAGATGCGCGAGATGGGCGACTGTTCGCGCAGGAAGAGCACCTCCTGCATGCCGAGCGGGCTATTCTCTGGCAACAGCACCAGAACCGCGCCTGGCGCCTCCACGCCTGTGAGATACATGAAGTTGCTGTCCTGGCGGAACTTGAGGCGCACGGGCGTGGACGATTCGCCCATCAGGATAACCACCTGATCGCCCGCCGACTCGCGCAGTGCGTCTCGACGGAGTGCGTATTCGCTGAGCGGGATGCCCCACAGGCTCGCCGGTTCCGAAACCGCGTGCAGGCTGGTGCAGAGCAGAAGCCAAAGCACCAACCCCCGAGACCATCGCCATGTCCGCATAGTCCGATTTTACCTTCAGACCTCACCCACACGCGCTGCCAGCGCGTTCAGCAGTCGACGCCGATAGTCCAGATAGGCGTTTTTCTCGCGCGAGTAGTACACATGGTTAGTCAGCAGGAGGACTGCCAACTCCACCTGCGGGTCGAACAGAATTAGCACGCCTGTGAAGCCCGAATGTCCGACACAGCGCGGTGGGAACAGGTCGCCGCGTGGCAAGAGCGGGTTCGGATGGGCGAACAGCCCCAGCGTGTGCATGCCCGGCGGCGGTTGTCCAATCTGCACCTGCGGGGTGAGGAGCATCTGCACCGCATAGTAGGAGAGCAGGGGACGCCCGCCACGCAGTATCATCTGCGCGAACTTGATTAAATCTTCCAGCGAGCCGAACAGCCCCGCATGCCCCGCGACGCCTTCCATCGCGTGGGCGTTCTCGTCGTGCACCTCCCCGCGCAGAATCTGACCCTCGCGCGATTCGGAATGGGCGGTGGGCGCAATGCGTGCCTGCCAGTCAGGGGGTGGGCAGTAGCCCGTGCTACTCATGCCCAGCGGCTCGGCGATGCGTGTCTGGAACAGCTCCGCCTGCGAGCGCTCATACACCTGCTCCAGAATCGCGCCCATCAAGATGTAGCCCAAATCGCTGTAGGTGTAGCCTGTGCCCGGCAGGCGTTCTAACGGGGTCTGCAGCGCCGCCTCGATAACGGCAGAGTGCCCCTGCGCCTCGCGATAGAGGGGTCTGTATGCGGGCAAGCCCGATGTGTGGGTCAGCAAGTGGTGCAGGGTCACGCCCTGCAGGTGTTTCGCGTGCGCAAAGAAGCGGGTGAGGGGCATCTCTAAGGTGAGCTTGCCCTCCTCCAGGGCTAACAAGGTGAGCGTCGCGGTGGAAAGGGGCTTGGTGAGCGAGGCAAGGTCGTAAAGGGTACTAACGGTGGCGGGCGTCTCACTTTCGGGGTCGGCATAGCCCCAAGCGTTCTGATAGCGGATGCGCCCGCCCATCAACACGGCGCACACCGCCCCCGGAAACACGCGCGATTCGATTGCCTCCTGTACTAAGGTGTCCATCATGAGGCACGATTCGCGCTCAGTACCCAGTTTCCCGCTACAAGCGTCGTTGCAGGACCTCGGCGAGGGGGCGCAGGGTACGCATTAGTTCGCGGAAGGCATCGGGCGTGAGGGATTGCGCCCCATCTTTCAGGGCGCGTGCAGGGTTCGGATGCACTTCGATAATAACGCCATCTGCCCCAGCAGCTAAGGCGGCGCGGGTCATCGCGGGCACAAGCGACGCACGCCCCGTGCCATGGCTGGGGTCCACGATTATCGGCAGGTGCGATAGCTCCCGAATGGCGGGCACGGCGTTCAGGTCGAGCGTGTTGCGCGTGTAGGTTTCATAGGTGCGGATGCCACGCTCGCATAGGATAATCTGCTCGTTGCCACCCAGCCAGATATATTCTGCCGCCTGCAGCCATTCCTCATAGGTTGCCCACATCCCGCGCTTAAGCATCACAGGCTTGCGGGCGCGTCCCACCTCGCGCAAGAGGTCGTAGTTCTGCATATTGCGCGTGCCAATTTGCAGGATATCGGCATACTCGCACACTAACTCCACATTGCGCGGGTCCATGACCTCGGTGATGACAGGCATTCCCGTGATTTCGCGTGCCTGCTTGAGCAGTTCGAGCGCGGTGCGCCCCATCCCGTGAAACGAGTAGGGGCTGGTGCTGGGCTTGAACGCGCCCCCACGCAGGATATGCGCTCCCGCCTGCGACACCGCCTGCGCCGTCTTGATGAGCTGCTCCTCGCTCTCCACTGTGCAGGGACCCGCCATCACCACGAACAGGTCGCCCCCTATCGGCAGACCGTTCACCTCCACAATCGTGCATTCACGGAACTTTTTGGAGACGAACTTGTACGGCTTCAGCACCAGGATGACCTGCTCCACCCACGGCAGAGATTCCAATTGCTCTTTGGCTTCGTTGCGGTCTAATTCGGGTGCGCCGACCGCCGCGATTACAGTGCGCTCCACACCATAAATCGGGTGGATATCGAACCCGAACTGGCGCAGGCGCTCCTCCACATCCTGAACTTGCTCCTGGGTTGTGCCCGGCTGCATAACGACAATCATCGCGCTTGCCTCCGTGAAAAACCAGAAATGGGGTTTTTCGGTGGCTGTGGAGCCAACCAATCCCTACGATGGGTCTTGCCGCGCTTCGTTGGGGGAAGGAGCACCGTCGCTCGGATAGCGGTAGTCTACCCGATAGACAGCAACTTTTGTGCCAATGGATTAGCAGCCTTGCCCGAAGGCGAACAGCACGATCAGCAGGTCGGCATCATCCACCACCCCATCACGGTTCACATCCTCAGGGATGCCCGAGCCCGTCTGCCCGAAGGCGAAGAGCACACTCAGCAGGTCGGCGTCATCGATACAGCCGTCGCCGTTCACATCGCCTGCGGGCGTGAGTGGCAAGCGGATGCGCCACATGCCACGCCCATAGGTCGCTGCCATCAGATAGCCTGTGCCCGCAACCACCTTCAGGGTATTGACCTGCACATTGGGCAATCCGAGAGGCGCAGTGCCGTTGCGCCATGTGGCGCCCCCATCCAGGGTGTAGAACATCCCGATGTCGGTGCCCACATAGATAATGCGGTCGGGCGCAACGGGATCCAGCGCAAGGGTGTTCGCATGGATGTCGGGCAAAGCGGTGCTCCCGGAGCCGCTGATGTTCACCCACTGCACAGGGTTCGCAAGGGTGTTATCACACCGCCACACATGGGGCGCGCCTGTACCCCCCAGCGCCACATAGATTTGGTAGGGGTTGTTCGGATGGACTGCAATCGCGGTGATGGCACGATTGGGCAGGGACGGATTGCCCGTGTTAATCCGCCGCCAGCTGCTGCCCCCATTCGCGGTCATCCACAGCTCGCCCTGATTGGAGCCAGTGTAAATCACATTTGCGTCGCTGGGCGCGCCTGCAATCGCGATAACTACGCCACCTGCCGACAGCGCTTGGTTCCCCAGTCGCGCTGTCCAAGTGCGCGTGCTTTCGTTCCAGCGCCAGAGATAGTTCGTGCCTGCCAGCAGATAGTTCGGTTGGGCAGGATGAATGGCGATGGGCGCGATAAAAGCCACGCGGTCGCCCCCAATCTCGGGACTGATGTTGCTACTACTGCCCCAGTTGTTGGTGGTGCGATAGACGGTCAGATACTGTGCGGTGGCGTACTGGATGTTCGGGTTGTTCGGATTGTAAGCGCAGTAGCCGCCGTCGCCACCCCCCACCATGCGCCAGCTGTTCAGGTTGCCGTTCGCGTTCGCTGTGGAGTTATCCTGCGAGCCGCCCAGCATGCGGGTCGCGTCGGTCGGATGGAAATCCGCAGCGTAGAACTGCGTGATGCCCAGAGTGGCGTTCAGGTTGGTGAAGGACACCGTGCCCGTACTAAGGTTATAGGTCAGGCGATAGACGCCCCCATCATTGCCTGCCAGTGCCTCGTTCGGATTGCGCGGATTAATCGCGAACGCATGCTGGTCTACATGGATGAGCGCGCTGTTCGTCCTGCTCTGCCCGATGGAGCGCCACACGCCCGCCCCCGTGCGTTGTATCAAGTCGACCAGACCTAAATAGATAACATCGTTGTTGGCGGGGTCACGCGAGACATGCAGGTGCGCGTCGTACCATGCCTGATAGAACCCACCATCGAGAGGGTTGAGCGCTGTCCAAGTGGTGCCCGCGTTGTCGCTGCGCCAGACTTGGCTGGCATTACCTGACATCAGGTAGACCCGATTCGGGTTGGTGGGTGAGGTGGCAATACGCAACGCACGCTGATTGCCGCTCAATGGCGTGCTCAGTATGGTCCATGTCGCACCACGGTCGCTGGAGCGCAGGACCCTGCCCGGATTGCCGTGCCCCACGGCATAGTAGTAGCGCGTGCCTGTAGCGGGGTCGCGCGCCCCGATTGCCATGTCGCTCCAGATGGCGCTGACTGGGTTCACCTGTGTCCATGTTGCCCCGCCATCGGTGGAGCGCCATATCTCGCCCGCCACACTCTGATAGGGTCCCCAGCCTGTGCAGGCAATCACGATCTCGGGGTTTTCGGGGTCAATCAGAATATCGGAGACGCATTTGTAGCCGAACTGCGCGGCGCCGATGCTCTGCCAGGTCTGACCGCCGTCGGTCGATTTCATGATGCCGATAGAGAAGGGGCGCATCCAGCCTTGAAAATCGCCTGTGCCAACATAGATAATATCGGGATTGGTGGGATGGATGGCAATGCTGGCGACCTGCAGAAATTGCCAGCTGTCGCCCAATGGCTCCCAAGTGGCGCCATAGTCGGTACTGCGCCACAGTCCGCCCTGTGGCGCACCCATGTAGTAGACCCCCTCGCGCGTCGGATGATATGCCAGCGCGTTCACGCGCCCGCTGACCGCCCCCACACCCATATAGACGCGATAAGACGGGGTGTAATTGCGCGGACCCACAAACTCCCAGCGTGGTCCAGAGGCAGGAGAGAATGCCGACGCCATCGCGTCCCGATGTGCCGCCGCGCGCAGGTACGCCAGCCAGTCGACCGAATCGGAGGGATAGGCACGCAGTTGCAGATAGAATAGCAGCGCTTCAAGGTATTCGGTGGCTTCCTCGATCTTTTTGCGCTGGGTTGTGCTCAGGCGGGCGCCCCGCCTCTCCAGCGATTTGAGGGACTGCTTCGCACGCGCCTTCTCCTGTTCCACCCAGCGTTTCAGCTGGCTCACAGAGTAGAAAGGCGGCTCGGACGAAACAGTCCAACCCGCTTTGTCTGTCTGGTCGGACCTGTTAGAGCGGTCCGACACCTCCGCTCCAAAGGTCCACACCTGCGCCACAAAAAGCGCAACGAGAAGCGTCCAGATTCTGGGTCTCATCGTCATCACCTCCGTTCTATTCGACGCCTGGCAGGCGACGATTGCGCGCTGCCGCGCTGAGCGGCGCGTCGATAATGGCATAAAGCCACACAAAGAACAGCACGATTACAATCAGCAGATGGAACTCGCTGATGCCGCCGCGCATGCGGGCGGGGTTCACCAGGAAGGCGAGCATATTGTTCAGCGCCTCTTTGCCGCCGCTCACCGCCACAAAGAGGGTCAAGCCTATTAGTATCACACCCAACAAGATGCCCCCTTTGACCAGTTGTCCGTTGTAAATTTGCCCCAGTCCGGGCATCACCAACGAGAGCAGGAACGCCAGTCCGGGCTGGCGCGGGGGTCCGATTTCCTCTTCGGGCAGTTTGCCCTCTAATGCTTGTTGCCAGCGCAGGAACTGCTCCTGCTGGGAGGTGATGGTTAGCACCACTTGGGCGTATTTGCGTTCGAGGGTGGCGTTATCGGGTGCGAGTTCGTGGGCGCGTTTGTAGGCGTCGTGTGCTCCTTGCAGGTCGCCCGCTTGCTGGCGCAGGTCGCCCAGCATCTCCCACACGCTGGCATCGTCAGGGTTCAGCTCCAGCGCCTGCTGGACCGAGGCGCTGGCGTGCTCCAGCTGCCCGCGCAACTTCTGCAAGTGTGCCTGACGCAACAGCCGTTCAACTTCCTCCCGCTTCGGGTCCAGCTCCTGATTGGGTGCCATGTTTTCGCTCGCGTAAACTCTCAATCAGTGGGGCGTTCTGCCAGAAGGTCTCCAGTCCATAATAGTCGCGTTGCTCTTGGCGCATCACATGGGCAATCACATCGCCGTAGTCCAACAGAACCCAGGTCGCCTCGCGATAGCCTTCGACGCGCTCGGCACGCTCGCCCAGCTCGCGCAGAGCGTCCTGAATCTTGTCGGCAATCGAGCGGATATGCACATCGGAAGTGCCACTGCACACCACGAAGTAGTCCGCGATCAGCGTCTTGCCACGCAGATCGAGCGTATTGATCCGTTCGGCTTTGGCGTCCTCTGCCGCACGAACCACTGCCTTCAGCTTCTGTTCCGTTGTCATTCTTGTCGCTCCCGTTGTCTACACCTCCCTGTAGAGCCGATGGCTCTGAATATATTCTATCACACTGTCGGGCGTCAGGTAGCGCAGGGTGTGCCCCTCCCGTGCGAGGGCACGCAGTTGGCGTGCACTGATATCGAGGGGCATTCTCGTGGGAATCAGACGCACGGCGGCGCGAATGGCTTCGGGTAGTGCCGTCAGAATTGGCTCCAGCTCATAGCCGGGGCGCACACCGACCAGGAGTTGACAAAGCCCCACAATCTGGAGTGGCTCCCGCCATCGGGGAAACTCGGCAAGGCTGTCCAGTCCCATAATCAGAAAGAGGCGGGCATCGGGCAACTGCTCGGCAAACGCGCGGAGGGTGTCGATGGTGTAGGAGATACCGCCTCGCCGAATCTCGATATCTGACACGCCAAAAGCGGGGTTATCACAGGTGGCACGCAGGAGCATCTCGTAGCGGTGATGGGCGTCGGTCTGGGGATGGTCCGGTTTGAAGGGCGAGCGGGCGGTAGGGATAAAAATCACCTGCCTCAACGCGGCGGTCTCACGCGCCTCCTCCGCCAGGCGCAAATGCCCGAAATGCACAGGGTCAAAGGTTCCCCCCAGCAACCCGATACGCTCGCCTGCCATTCAAAACTATTTTACCCCATAAACCTGTCTCACGCCCGATGTCCCCGCTAAGAGGAGATTTGCCGCTCGCTAATTGCCATTCGTAGGTATACTCTATGCTAACGCTATACCCGTCAAGGAGGAGAGAAATTGGGCAAGATAGGTATCGGCATTATCGGTTCAGGTGGTATCGCACAATCACAGCATATGCCCGGCTATGCACGGCTGGGCGACCGCGTGCAGATTGTGGCGGTGGCAGACATTAATGAGGAGAACGCACGCACCGCCGCCGCCAAGTTCAATGTGCCCCATATCTACGCCGATTTTCGCGAGATGCTCCACCGCGACGACATCCATGCGGTCAGCGTCTGCACACCGAACTTTATGCATCGGGAGGCGACCATCGCGGCGCTGGAGGCGGGCAAGCATGTGTTGTGCGAGAAGCCGCTGGCACGCAACGCTCGCGAGGCGCGTGAAATGGTTCGGGCTGCGCGACGCACGGGCAAAATCCTGCAGGTCGCCCTCCAGTGGCGCTTCACGGGCGTGGCGCAGTTCCTGTACAAATATATTCAGCAGGAGGGCAATTTAGGCGAGATTTACTATGCGCGTGCGCACGCCCTTCGCAGGCGCGGTATCCCCGGCTGGGGCGTGTTCACCGACAAGGAGAAGCAGGGCGGCGGACCCCTAATCGATATCGGCGTGCATATCCTGGATGCGACCCTCTGGCTGATGGGTTACCCCCGTCCCGTCTCCGCCTTCGGTGCGACCTACACCAAGTTCGGACATCGCGAGGATGTCGTCGGCTTGATGGGGCAGTGGGACCCCAAAAAGTTCACCGTCGAGGACTTCGCGGTGGGGCTGATCCGCTTCGAGAACGGCGCGACGCTCACCTTAGAATCGAGCTTCTGCGCGAACATCGAAGGCGACGAGTTCAACACCCTTATCCTGGGCGACAAGGGCGGTGTCTTCGCTAACCCCATCGGGCAACCGCCTGTGAAAATCTTTACCGAGCGCAATCGCACGCTTTACAACATCGAGCCAGCCCATCTGCCCAGCGTCAACGCCTACCATGCGGAGGTGGAAGCGTTCATCGACGCGATTGAGCATGGCAAGCCGTCGCCTGTGCCCGGCGAGCATGGCTTCATTCTGAACGCGATCCTGGACGCCATCTACGAATCGGCAGAGACGGGGCACGAGGTCGCCATCGATACCAAACTATAACATCGTAGCACGAGCGTCTCGCTCGTGCGGTTCCATGCTATGCTTGGGCGAGCCGCCCAAGCCACTGTAGCACGGGCATCTTGCCCATAGGTTCAAAAATATGGCATTCTGGGCGCTGGTGCTGATGGCGGGCTTCGCGGAGCTGGGCTATGTGACGCTCAACATCTCCGCGATGCCTGTCTATTTGCGTGATGAAATCCAGCTGGGCGAGTCGACTATCACGGCGGTCGGCTCCATCTTTCTGCTGAGCGAGGCGGTCTTTCGGGCACCGATGGGGATGCTCAGCGATCGGATAGGGCGTCGCCGCCTGATGCTTATCGGGCCACTACTCACGATATTTACCGCGCTTGCCGCCGTGTATGTGGAGCATCCCGTGTGGTTTTTGCTGTTGCGCGGGCTAGACGGGCTGGGCGCCGCGATGCTTTGGCCAGCCGCCTACGCTGCGATTGGCGACACCGTGCCCACCGAACGCCGCTCATGGGCGATGAGCTTCTTGAACATGACCTATATGTCGGGCATCGCGTTGGGACCGCTGGCGGGCGGGCTGGCGAATGACCTCACGGGCACGAAAACCGCCTCCTTCTATCTGGTCGCGGGGCTGTTCGCAATCTCTGCCTTCATCATCTGGCGGTTCTACCCCCGCGATGGACGCCCTGCACCTCATCCCGACGACCCGCACAGGGGCGAGTTCTCGCTCAGGGCGTTTCTGAGCGCGGTGCGCCTCGTGCCCGGTCATCTTCTGCTGGCGTTCGTGGTCTTTTTCGGCACAGGGCTGATCATGCTGTTGGTGAAGTTGTACGCGATGGACGAGTTCCAGATTAGCGAGACGATGTTCGGGCTGGGGCTGGTGTTTCCCGCCTTGCTGATTGGGGCGCTGAGCGTGCCAATTGGGCGCTGGTCGGATAGGATTGGACATGTGCCCTCGGTGCGGCTGGGGTTGGCTGGAGGCGCGCTGGTGATGTGGCTGATTGTGTTGCCCGCGAAGCCCCATCCTCTGCTGGTGTTGCTGGCAGCAGGCGTCGGTGCGATTAGCTTCGTGCTGGCGTTAGCCGCATGGATGGCGGAACTGAGCGAGATTCACCCAGAGCGGCGCGGGGTGATACTGGGCGCGGCGGGCACGGCACAGGGCATCGGCAGTATTCTGGGCGCACTGCTGGGTGGCGTGCTGTATGAGCATGTGAACCTCACACTGGGCGACTGGCATATCCCCTCCCATCGCGTGCCTTTCATCGGGTGCGCGATGATGCTCACGCTGAGCGTTCTGCTCAGCCTCATGGTTTTGCATCCGCGCCCGCGCGTGCAGGCGAGCGGGAGCAACCTCACGCAGGACTGACAGCAGGCTCTGGTAGCCCCAGCATGCCACGCAGGTCGCTCACAAACTGCTCGATGAGCGTGCCGGGCGGATAGATACCGCGCACGCCCATTCGCTTGAGTTGCTCGGCGTCGTCCTCAGGAATGGTGCCGCCTGCAATCACCAGAATATCGTCCGCGCCGCGCTCCTTCAGCAGGTTCAGAATGCGCGGGATAAGTGTCATATGTGCGCCCGACAGGATGCTGACAGCAATCACATCGGCATCTTCCTGCAGGGCGATTTCCACCACCTCTTCAGGACTGCGGCGCAAGCCCGTGTAGATGACCTCGAAGCCGGCGTCACGCAAGGCACGGGCGACCACCTTCGCGCCCCGATCATGCCCATCCAGACCCACCTTCGCCACCACTACACGCGGAATACGGCTCATCAAAACGATTGTACCATGGCTCACCGCCCCTTGACAGGAGGAGGCGTGGGGGGACTGCCTGGCGTGCCAGCGGGCACCACATCGGGCGGAGGTCCCACCTGCTCCACCGTGGGCTGGTTCGTCTGCGGTTGGGGATAGGCAGACGGGGCAATTTCACCCGATGGCTGACTGCGTGTGTATTGCCAGATAGCCAGCCCGACCGCCAGCACCGCCACAATCACCAAAATCACGGCTACAATCGGATGCACTCGGCTCTGCATTGTCGCCTCCTTAGCGGGAGTAGTAATCATCCATATCCCACATATACTCCTCTGGGTTCAGGATGAAGCCGTTGAAGCAAGGACGTGGGTCACAGCCCGCGGTGAGCTGGCGAGGTGTGAACGCTTTCGTGTGCCCATCCACGAAGGCGACCATCATGCGCTCACGGCGATGCCACGGCCATGTGCCACCAAACTCCAGCCATCGGCACCAACCCGAGGCTTGGTTCAGGAGCCAGCCGGCGCCCTGCCAGTTGCTACAACCACAATATTCACCATAACTGTACCACCGTGTGGCACGCGGCGAGTAGAGCATCGTGAAGCTGTCCATCACCTGCCCTGTGTTCGGGTCGCGCCAGAACCGGCACGGGGGCAAGATAATCCAGTTGCCTCCCCCTTCAGGGCGACCTGTGGTGGGATCACGATACCAGATGCTATCCACAAACAGCACCGTGTTGGCGGGCATCTTAATGCGTGCCTCGTGAGTGGGATTATTGCGCCAGCCATACAGATAGTCACCACACCGATCGTAGCAGGCGACAGGCGATAGATAGGCATAGTTATAGCCCAGGTCGGTGGTCAGCGAGTAGCACTGCTGGCGCTCAATCTCGTTGCGCGGTGGACGCCCCATACAGCTTCCAAGGATTTCATCCGTCGCATTCGGGTCGGATGGACAGCGAAAGATAATCCAGTTCTTCGCGTAGGGCTGTAAGAGCATCGGCAGATAGCGATTGGCTGGATTGCTAACATTTGCCCACGAGGAGTAATACTCCGTTAAAGGCTGATAGGTGTCGAAGTCCGCCGAATAGGCAGCCACAGCGCGTGCCACCTGGTAGAAGCGGCTGGCACAGGTAATCTGGCGTGCCGTCTCACGCGCTTGCGCGAACACAGGGAACAAGATTGCCGCCAAGATGGCGATAATCGCGATGACGACCAGCAACTCGATGAGCGTAAAGCCGCCTTTTCGCATAGTTGCACACCTCCACTCAAATAGATACCCCACACCGCATACGATTCCTGCAAAGATATGCCGTTTGGAGCAGGATTTGGGCGGCAAATCGCGAAGCGAATCGGCACGATGAAATTGGCATGTCAGGAAGGGTTGGTGCCCGGCAACAGTTTGCCCGAGCGGTTGGAGCGGCTGAACGCCTGGGGCTATGAGGGCATCGAGTTCTGGGGTGGCGGACTGAAGGAGCGACTGCCCGAAGTGCAGAGCGCGCTCAAACATAGCCCCGTCCGCGCCAGCACCATCTGCGCGGGATTTCGGGGCAGTCTGTTGGACGCCGACCCGCGTGAGCGCGCCCGTGCATGCGAGGACATTAAGGAACTGCTCTATGTGGCTGGCGACATCGGCGCGGTGGGGCTAATCGTCGTGCCGATTTTCGGTACCCCGCGAATCCCCGACCTACGCCCGCTTGCCAGCCCCGAACAGCTGGAGTTCGACCTGCTCTGCCTCCTGCTGGAGGATTTGGCTCAAACTGCCGAGAAGGCAGGCGCGCTCCTCCTGCTGGAGCCACTCAACCGCTACGAGACGCACTTCCTGCGACGGCTGGAGCAGGCGGTCGCCGTCTGCGAGAAGGTCGCCCACCCGCACCTCAAAATCATGGCGGACTTCTTCCATATGTCCATCGAAGAGGCGGACATCCCCTCCGCGATTCGCCGCGCGGGCAGTTGGATTGCCCATGTGCATCTTGCCGACAGCAATCGCCTCCTGCCCGGTCAAGGGCACACCGATTTCAAAACTGGGTTCGCTGCGCTCAAAGAAATCGGCTACACGGGCTATATGGCGTTGGAGTGCGGCGTAGAGGGCGACCCACTCATAGAACTGCCCAAAGCGGCGCAATTCCTGAAGGCGCAGATGCCATGAAAGCGGTGGTCAACTACGCGCCGGAGCCGTGCAGTGTGGAGCTGCGCGAGATTGCCGAGCCTATGCCCCGCGCAGGTGAGGTACTGGTGCGCGTGCGCGCGGTCGGTATCTGCGGCTCTGACCTGCACCAATATCATGGCACGCACTCGTGGAAGGTGAACTACCCTGTGGTGCTGGGGCACGAGTTCGCGGGGATGATTTCCGCAATCGGCGAGGAAGTGCAGGGCTGGCAGGTGGGCGACCGCGTGGTGTGCGAGACCGCCGCGGTGATATGCGGGCAGTGCGCCTACTGCCGCACAGGGCGATACAATCTCTGCCCGCAACGGCTCGGCTTCGGCTATGGCATCCACGGGGCGATGGCACGCTATGTGCGTGCGCCTGCGCGTATCCTGCACCGCCTGCCTGACAACCTCACCTTCGAAGACGGCGCGATGACCGAGCCGTGTTGCGTCGCCGCCCATGCCCTCATCGAACTCTCGCGCCCGAAGCCCGGCGACCTTATTGTGGTGTTCGGGAGCGGCACCATTGGACTGCTCTGCCTGCAGATGGCGAAACTGTTCTCACCGCGTATGGCGATTCTCGTCGCGCTCAGCTCGGATGGCGAACGGCTGAGAATCGCCGAAGCGGTGGGCGCGGACGCCATTCTCTTCGCAGACCGCAACGATGTGGAAGGGTTCGTCAAGCGCCATGGCGACGGGCTGGGCGCAGATCTGGTCATCGACGCGGTCGGCACATCGGCAATACTGGAGCCGTGCCTGCGCCTGGTGCGCCCCGACGGACAGATTACCAAAGTGGGCTGGGGACCTGAACCGTTGGGGTTCAGCCTCGACCCGCTGGTGGGCAAAAATGTGCGCTTGCAAGGCTCCTTCAGCCACACCTGGGGCACTTGGGAGCGCGTGCTGAACCTGATGAGCGCAGGCAAGCTCACGCTCGCGCCCATGCGCCGCCTCTTCCCCCTTCACGAATGGCGCGCCGCCTTCCACGCGATGGAGACCCGCCAGACCGTCAAAAGCATGCTGATCCCTGAGTGAATCAGGACGATACAACCATATCCCGATTGACCTCAGACACGGTTCCGCAGCCGATGAGTCCGAGTGCGAGGTCGAGTTCGGCGAGGAAGTTGCGCAGGTAGGTCTGCACGCCATCCGCGCCGCCGACCGCCAGCGCCCACATCACGGGTCGTCCGAGCAGTACCGCCTTCGCGCCCAGCGCAAGTGCCTTCAGCACATCCGCTGCCCGCCGAATGCCCCCATCGAACAGCACGGGGATGCGCCCTTCCACCGCCTCGACCACCCCTGGCAGGGCATCGAGCGCTGCAATCGCGCCATCCACCTGCCGCCCGCCATGATTGGACACAATAATCCCGTCGATACCGCGCTGAACCGCCTCGCGGGCATCGTCGGGGTGCAGAATGCCTTTCAGCAGGATAGGGAGGCGTGTATGTTCGCGGATGAAGGCGAGGTCGTCCCAAGTCAGCGCGGGATTGCCAAAGATTTGCGCAAAGTGCAGAATTGCGGAGCCGGGGTCCTGCTCTGGTGGCTGGGCGAGCGCGGCGCGAAAGGCGGGGTCGGTGAAGTAGTTCGCCAGCCCCTCCCCATGCATAAAGGGCAGATAGGCGTGGCTGAGGTCTCGATCACGCCATGCCAGCAGGTAGGTGTCCACCGTGATGACAATCGCGCTGTAGCCTGCCGATTCGGCACGGCGGACGAAGCTGGCGGACACATTCGGGTCACGGCTCCAGTAGAGCTGGAACCAGCGTTCTGCATCACCCGCCACCTCTGCCACCTGCTCAATCGGGTACGAGGAGACCGTGCTCAGAATAAAGGGGATGCCCAGTTCCGCCGCGGCTTTCGCCACCGTGAGTTCCCCTTCGGGATGGAGAATCTTCTGCACGCCCACCGGTCCAATCAGTATTGGCGCGGGATAGCGCTGACCGAACAGTTCGATGCTCAGGTCGCGCGTCTGCACATTGCGCAGCATGCGCGGTATCAGCCGATAGCGTTCGAACGCCTCTCGGTTCGCGCGAAGGGTCGATTCTCCGCCTGCACCGCCCGCCACATAGTCGTAGACCTCGGGTGAGAGAACGGCGCGTGCCGCCTCCTCCAGCGCCTCGGGCGCGATAGGGAACGGCTCACGCTGACCCAGCAACCCTTTGCGAAATATCTCCAACTGCCTCTGCATGCCGTCTTGCATGGCGACCTTCCGCCGCGGATTGCTTGGAAGGGCAATCCGCTCGTGCAATTATACCAGCGGCGAGCAAGCCGTTAGCAACCTTGCCCGAAATGGAACAGCACCGTCAGCAAGTCGGCATCGTCCACCACGCCATCACCGTTCACATCCTCAGGCAGATTGCCCGTCTGCCCGAAGGCGAACAGCACTGCTAGCAAATCAGCATCATCCACACAGCCGTTCCCATCCACATCGCCTGCAATGCGGGTGTCCAGTAGCCACGCGGACAGCTGCCCATCGGGGTTGACCCCGACACCCACGATGTAGCGCCCGTCGGTGGAAATCGCTTCTGCCCGCTCCAGCGTCCAGCCCTCAGGGATGACCTCGACAAAGGCGAGATTGAGGTCCTCCATCCCGCGCTCCCGCGTCCATCGGAACGCTCGGATGCCCTCGGCATTCGTCGCCGTGCCCACCACAATTCTGCCATCGGCGGACACATCGAGCGCGCTACTCGAATAGCCGCCCGGCAGGGTGCCCAGGTCCTGCATGCCATTGTCCGCGGTCCAGATGAAGGCGTGTTGTTCACCCTCGCTGGTGGTAGAGACCCCCACCACGACCGAGCCGTCGGCAGAGACGCTGTTCGCCTCGCTGCGGCTGCCGCCCAGCGTGCCCAGGCTCTGCAACCCTGTGGTAGATTGCCAACGGAATGCAAGGGTCTGCGTGGTGGTGGTCGCCCAGCCGACCACGACGGAGCCATCGGCAGAGACCCCGGTCGCCATCGCGCGCGTGCCGCCGAAAGTGCCCAGATCGACCATGCCTCCTGCCTGGGTCCAGCGGAAGGCACGCATCTGTGCCTGCGCGTTCGTTGCCCAGCCGACCACTACAGTGCCGTCGGCGTTCACATCCGCCGCGAAGCCGGTGCGCCCGCCCGGCAGAGTGCCTAAGTCGGTCATGACACCGTTTTGCCAACGGAAGGGACGCGAGCGGTTGCTGCTGTTGTACGCCTCGCCCACGATGGTCGTGCCATCTGCTGAGATACCGTTCGCCTCACTGTAATCGCCGCCCAGCGTGCCCAGATCGACCATGCCCTCAGCGGGTGTCCAGCGAAAGGCGTGATCTTGAAAGTCGGAGGTATCCGCCCGCCCCACGACCGTGGGACCAATGGACGACACATCGAACGCAAGGCTGTAGCTGCCGCCGGGCAGCAGCCCCAGCGGGGTAAACTGTTGACCCTCAGCAAATGCCCACAGAATCGTCAGCGTCAGTCCTAATTGCCAGCGCGCCACACTACACCCGAAAGCCCTGTGCCTGCGCATCTTCAGAACACCTCCTGCGCATTTCTGAACGAACATCCCAGCGACAGGGTTCCTCTGAGGCAGGGAATAGCCACGCAATACCGAACTCCCCGCTTACGATGGCACTGAACGGGATCGATAACCTGCTGGCACAGGATGCACAGATGCTGGCGGGCAAGCGCGTCGGTCTCATCACCAATCACACAGGGCTGACCGCCGACCGTCAGACGACCATCGATGCCATGCGCACGCTCAATGTACGCCTGACCGCACTGTTCAGCCCAGAGCACGGCATTCGTGGGCAGCTGGACGAGAAAGTGCCCGATACCGTCGATGAGCGCACGGGCTTGCCCATCTACAGCCTCTATGGCGAGCGCAGGAAACCCACGCTCCAACAGCTATCGCAGGTCGCCCTGCTGATGTTCGACATTCAGGACATCGGCACGCGATTTTACACCTACATTTCCACGATGGGGCTGGCGATGGAGGCGTGTGCCGAAGCGGGCATCCCGTTCGTGGTGCTGGATCGGGTCAATCCGATTAACGGCGTCGCGGTGGAGGGTCCGATTGCCGATTCGGAGCGGCTCTCTTTCACTGCCTATCACACCCTGCCCGTACGGCACGGCATGACGGTGGGCGAGCTGGCACAGATGTTCAAGGAGGAGCGCGGGCTGAATGTTTCGCTGACGGTTGTGCCCTGCAGTGGCTGGAAGCGCGAGCAATGGTTCGATGAGTGCGGTCTTTTTTGGGTGAACCCGTCGCCCAACATGCGCTGTTTACAGCAGGCGTTGCTCTATCCGGGCATCGGCTTGCTGGAGGGCACGAACTTGTCGGTGGGGCGCGGCACCGACGCACCTTTTGAGGTGGTGGGCGCGCCGTGGCTCGATGGGCGCAAGTTGGCAGGCATGCTGAACGAGCTACCCACCAGCGCGGGCGCACGCTTTATCCCCATCACCTTTACCCCTGCTGCCAGCACCTATAAGGGGATAGAGTGTCAAGGCGTCTCCATTTTTATTGTGGAGCGGGCGAAGGTGCGCCCCGTCGCGCTGGGCTTGGGGCTGGCATACGCCTTGCGCAAGCTCCACCCACGCGAATGGGAGACACAGCGCATGCTGGGTCTGCTCGCCAACCGCGAACTACATACCTTGCTGATGGAGGGCGCTGAACCAGAGCGATTGCTAAAGTGCTGTGCCCACGACGAGCGTGCCTTCCGCCAAAGACGAACACGATTTTTGATTTATTAAAAAATGCCCCTGCGCGGGGCAGGGGCAACGAGTCTCACCTCGATTGAGTTGCCGGCGTCAGAAAGTCTCGTGGGCACGCAAGGTCACCATCACATCGCCGTGCACCGCTTCCGCGCTGAGCGTGCCTCTGCCCTCACCGCAGATGCCCTGAAAACGGTTGCGCTCTCGGCTCACCTCACGGCAGCTGAGTCCGCATTCGATATCGCCTGCCAGCGTGCGCAGAGCCACCTGACAGTCACTGCCGTCGGGCAGGCGCAGATCGATATCACCGCTGACGGTGGTCAGGCGTGCCTCGCCTGTGAGCGGCTGTAGCAACTCCACGGCAATATCGCCCTTCACCGTCTCAACGCTCAACTGCTGGGTATTGAGCCGTTCGATAGAGACATCGCCGTGCGTGGCGTGCAGGCGCACCCCTTCGGCTTCCACATCACATAGGTACAAATCGCCGCTCTGGGTGTCTACTCGTACCTGCGTGCCTTTGAAATGCTCCAGATAGAGGTCGCCGCGCACGGTGGTCGCCTCGATCGCGCCCGTGATGTGGTGCAGGCTAAGGTCGCCATGCTTGGTCTGTAGGCGCAGCTCGCCGTCGAGCTTTTCGATACGAATGTCGCCTCGCTCAATCTGCACGACAAGGTTGACCTGGCGTGGGAGTTGGAGTGTGAGATCCACAATCTGTTCAATGCCCGTTTCAAGTTCGGGCGCAGTGATACGCACGCCCGTTTCGGTTTGCTCGATGAGCAGGCTCCATTCACGCAGTTTGCCCTGCAAGGCGTCGGGGTTGGCTCCCCGCAGGCGCACATCGGCTTCGACCCGTCCCCCGTCGAAACCGCCGGTGATAATCAAATCGCCCGCAGGGAGCCTGACCTCGACGGTCTGTCCCGGCTGGATGGTGAAGTTCATGGTATGTTCGGCACTGACCTCGTGTTTGTGCCATCGCGGGATGCCCCAACCCTCACGCTCCAGCTCTTCGAGCGCTTTCCGCATCTCTTCGAGTCCACGCTGGGTCTGGGTGCGGATGGTGTCGACAATCGCGCGCCAGTTGATACCGCGCACGGCTTCTTCGGTGGCGCGGGTGATGCGTTCGAACAGGTGGCGTGTTTCCTCTTCGGGGCGTTCACGCTCGGCGCGGGTCGACTCGGTGGGCGCACCTCCCTCTGCGGCGGTCAGCGCGTCGATCAATTCAGCAGCCTCTTCGGGCTTAATCCGCCCCTGCTCCACCAAGCGCAAAATGCGCAGAATCTCTTCTCTCATGGGTGTCCTCCGTTAGCGTAAGGCTCTGAGTTTGCGTGCCGCCTCTTCGGCGGTGATTTGTCCTTGCTCCAGCATATCCAGAATCTCGCGCTGCTGACGGGCGATGGTCTCGTTTTCCTGAGGTTGTGGGAAAGGCGCCAGCCCCAGCGCGAGGAGCAACGCGTCGAGCTTGTTGCGGGCGGTGGGATAACTGATGCCCAGCTCGCGCTCGACGCCCGCCAGCATACCGCGCGCCCGCAGAAAAACTTCAAGGAAGCGCATCTGCTCCGCATCAAGCTGGCAGAATCGGCACGATTGGAAGTGCCCGTGCAGGCTGGTGCCGCACTCCTCGCAGGTGAGTTGCGACACCTGCAGTTTGCCGTTGCACACCGGGCAGCGCGTCGGCTGTGGATATGCCCTTCTCATGACGCCCCCATTATACCCCATCGGATTCACATTTGTCAAGTCCCATGGGCGTTTCCGATGAGAATTTCTGATGTGCGATTTGACTTTCTTGATACCCCTATCGTGGCACAGGCGTCTCGCCTGTGCAAAGTGGCTTGTGCCTCTGGCTCATTAGGCTTGATGGGCAGGATGCCCAAGCCACGAAAAAGTAGCACGGGCGTCTCGCCCGTGCAAAGCGCGAACCCTATCGGAAGTAGTGATACATGACATAGAGCAAATAGATACCGCTCAGGAACGCCAGCGCGAAAACACCAATCAGCCATGGCGCGTTCTCGGCAAAGAGCAGGCTGAACAGCAAGATAAAGTAGAGCAGAGCGGTAAGCGCCATCATGAGGTAAAGCCGTTTCGCGTGTGGGTTGGGCGGGCGAATCGTGTTGCGGCAAACGGGGCACTCGGTCGTTTCCGGGGCATCCGCGTCCAATGTCGCGCCGCAGTAAGGACAGATGCGCATGATTTTTTATGACCAAGAGTGATACACCTCGGCGATTTCGCGGGTGAGCGGGCGCGCGCGCTCCTCCAGCGCCTTCATCTGCTCGGCACTGAGCGGTTTGAACTCGCGTGCCGCTTGCACCAGCTGGCGCAACTGCTCGCGACTGCCGGGCACAATCACGGCGGTATGCACAGGGTGGCTCAGCGCATAGCGGAACGCCTCCTGCACGCTCAATTTATTCTCGCCAATCAGCCGCCCGATGCCCATCACCTTCATCACCGCGATGCCCACCTTGTGCTTTTGCGCCACTGGCAAAAAGTGGCGGATGAAGGAGCGTGCATGGTGCACTTCGGTGGGATTAATCGGGACGAGCACCATATCGAAGGGGAACCGTTCCAGCATCTGGCTCAGCACCTGCGGGTCGTTATGCCCTGATACTCCAATAAAACGGACGACCTTCTGCGCTTTTGCCTTCTCGAACGCCTTGATGGCGCCGTTGCTGGCGAAGATACGCTCCACCTCGTGCGGGTAGGACACATGATGCACAATCCATTGGTCGAGGCGGTCGGTACGCAGGCGTTTGAGGCTGTTTTCGAGGTCGCGCATCGCGCCGTCATAGTCGCGCTTGTCACTTTTGGTGCTGAGGTAGACGCGCTCGCGTCGTCCCTGAATCGCTTCGCCAAAAAAATCCTCGCTGGCGCGATAGACGGTCGCCGTGTCCAGATAGTAGATGCCCGATTCGATGGCTTCCTGAATGATGGCGACCGCCTCGTTGCGATTGCTGGGGTCTGCTAATGCCCATGCGCCGCCCAGCGATAGGATGGGCATCGGGATGCCCGTCTTGCCAAAAGTGCGTTTCGGTATCTCTTTTTGCATCACGGTTTCTCCTCTCGCAGTGAGTGCCCGTGCTCAATTTGTTTCCAGTAGGTTTGGAAGTCGAAGTTGGGGCTGTGCGCGGGCACATGGCACTGCATGCATGACTGCTCGCCCGCTTTGCCCAATCGGTTGTTGAGCGGGTCTTGCACATGCTTGCGTGCGGGTCCGTGGCAGCTCTCACAGCCGACATCTTTGAGTTGGGGCGTCTTTTCCATGCTGACGAAGCCGCCTTCAAACTCCAGCCCGACCACATGGCAGACGACGCATTCGGGGTCTTTGTCGTGCTTCTCGTCGACGAGGGTCTGCATTGCCTGCGCGTGCTTACTGCGCTCCCAGATACGGTAATCTTCGGCGTGGCAGGGTCGGCAGGCACGGCTCCCTGCGAAGGTGTCGCCGTTCAGCGTCGGGCGTCGCGCCACCTGCTCAAGCAAACCCTCTGCATCGACCCGCGCAAGGTAGCCCAGCTTGATTTGGAGCGTCTCCGGGTCGTCTTTGTAATCTTCAGTCAAGCGGATATGCTCGACTCGTCCGATGGCAAATGAGGGCGGGGACGCCGTTGTGCCCGTCTCTGGCGCATCGAGGTAGGCAAGCCCCACGAATTTGGCGTCGGTGCCGCTGAACACGAGGCGTGTACTGCCCACTTGCTTCGGCTGGAGCGGTCCGTCGCCACTGTGCGCGTAGACAATCAGATCGAAGTAGGGATGGCGTCGCGCAATCTCCTCGGCTTCCGCCTGCCCACCGTGCCAGAGCAGGATGCGCAGTTCGCCTGCTGTGCTGAGTTGCTCCCGCAGTTCATCGAGCCGTTGGATAGGGGGCAACACCTGCAGGTCGGGATTATGCTGGCGGACGGTGCTGGCATATTGCTCGGAGATGAGTCCCGCGATGAGCACTTTCACCTTGCGTCCGTTGTGGTTCTTTTCGAGGAGGGTGAAGGCGTCGAAAAGGGGCTTGCCGTTGCCATCCACCACATTTCCGCAGAGCAGTTTGCCCCGAAACCGCTGTTGAAGTGCCTGCAGGTAAGCCAGCCCCAGCTTGAAGTCGTACTCGCCGAGATTGAGCGCGTCGTAGCCCATCAAGTTGAGCATTTCGATGAGTGTTTCCGCTTTCAGCTCATCCTGTCGCCCGCTTGCTTTGGTCAGGTCGCCGTTTTCGAGCGTGAGCAGGGTATGCGTTTTGGCGAGTTGCTTGAGCAGGGTGGCACGGCGCGGGATACCGCCGACCATCGGCTTACTGCATCCGCAGGGGGTCAGGTAGCCGTTAATCTCGGAGCCGAACACAACGAGCAGCTCCCCGTTCCCCCCGTTTAGGGGGCGACCCTGCACCCTGACCGACCCTCCCCCTGAACTCAGGGAGAGGGAGCCTGTTGCGGAATTCAGGGCGAGCAGTCCCAGCAAGCCCAACGGGGGCAGGAGCCAGAGGGCTAACGAACGCATTAAAAACCTCCCGCCGCCACGACATTCGCCGTCAGTGTAATCTGGATAGTGGACTGCTTCGGGTCGTCGGTCTCGATAGTGAGGCGATGCTGGGCAACGCCCGCCGGCCAGCCGCCCTTGTAGCGGATAATCAGCCGATGCTGTCTGCCGTCGTCCATCGATTCGTGGTTCACTTCGATGGCGGGGTCGTTGGCTTCGATTTTGCGTATCTGGAAGCCCTTGTCGCGCCGCGCAAGCGTCACGATGCGCTCGATGGGCAGCTGGGTCTGTGGCGTAATCACGCCAAAGAACACCGTGGTCGGCGTCACGATAATGCCCTTTTCCGCCATGACGGTGATGCTCACCTGGGGCATGCGCTGAGAGTTGGTGCGGGCAATCACGGCGAAGTTGTTTCGTCCTGGCGGCGCATCGGGACCGATAGTGATAATGACCTTCTGGCGTTTCTCATCGATGCGCTGTGCTTCCGCCTTGACATAGGGCGCGCTGGTGGTCACCTGCTGAATCTCCAGCGGCTCGTTCGTGTTGGACACAATCTCCACTTCCTGTATGGTGGGTTCGTTCTCTTTGAGGGCGACATTGAGCATCTCACTGGGGCGCACCTCGAAAGCGGTCTTGATGTTGGCGGTCAGGCGCAGGGTCAGGTTCGGCTGGTCGGGGTCGTTGCTGGTGATTTGGATGGTCTTGATCTGGTTGCCGCGGAAGCCTGCGGTGCGCAGTTCGGCTTCCAGCACGCCCTCCTGCTTCGGTTGAATCACGCGGTCATAGTGGGGCGTGACACAGCCGCAGCTGGGGCGTGCAGTAATCTCCAGCGGGGCGTCGCCCTCGTTGCGGATTTTGAAGGTGAACTTCACATTGTCGCCTTGCGCCACATCACCGAAGTCGTGCTCCATCGGTTCGACCGCGATTTTGGGCTTGGGGATGTAGACCGCCACGCGCCGATTGGCGTAGTCGATGAGTTGGCGGCGAATCTGGAGCAGGTTGCGGACGCGCTCTACTTCCTCGTTGGTCGGCGCGGTGGGCAGCTCCTCGCTGTTCCACACGGGTCCCATAATCTCGGTATCTTTCTGGCTTTCGGCAAGCCCCAGATAGGTGCCAATCGCCTGCCCCACCAGATGGGCAACGGCTTTGGTGCTCTGGGGCATCTCGGTGTAGGGGATGTAGGTGGCGATTCGGGCGCGCACCCGGCGCTTCTCGCCCTTCTGCGGGGGCAACATCAGGCGGGCTTTGCCGTGCATCAAGCGGAACTGCCCGGCGGTAATCTCAGCCACATCCTCCTCGAACACGATTTGCACCTCGGCATTCGCTTCGTCCTCCGTCCACTCCAGTTTGGGGTTGCCATTGAGCGCACGGTTCCAGCTGGTCACGGCGTCGACAGCTGCCTGTCGGAACGACTCGCGCAGCTCGACGGGGATGGTCGCCCAGCTGCCGTAGACACGAACAGTGGCGGGCACATCGATGCCCTTGAGCAGGTTCGTCGCGCCGTCGAAATCGGATTTGGAGAGCAGGTTCGCCGCTTGATAGAGCTGGTCATACTCCTGTTTAACTGTATAATCGGGTGGCAAGGGCGCGCGCGGCGCATTCTGACCCCAGCCTGCCACCAGCATCAAGAGAACTCCCATCAAAGACACGGCTCGTCGCATCGTTCGACACCTCCTATTCAGAATGCGCATAGTAGGATACCCCATCCACCTCTATTATAGCCCAAATTCGCTACGCACCCTTCATGGCGCTATAATCTGGATTGAGGGAGGCGCCAGATTCGCAAGGTGCCTCGGATTAGGGTAGGCGGCTCGTTGCAAATGCGCAGGTAAAGCTCATTCGCCTCTGTGATGGTCGCTGTAACCATATCGCCTGCTGTCCAATTCAGTTGCTCCAGCACGCTTTTAGGCAGCCAAATCCGTCCCAGCGAATCGATTTTTAGATTCACAGGTTGCATACAGAGATTGTACTCATGTCGGTATAATCGGGAGGTGGTGAGAAGCGGGATGCGTCGGCTGATTGCCATTGTGCGGGGTCGGGTACAGGGTGTGGGCTATCGCATGTTTGTGCTGGAGCATGCGCAACGGCTGGGGCTGACGGGCTATGTGCGCAATCTGCCAGACGGTGAGGTCGAGGTGGTTGCCGAGGGCGACGAGGACGCGCTCCATGCTCTGCTGGCTCATCTGCATAGGGGTCCGCTCGGTGCTATCGTGCGCGAGGTGGAGACTTACTGGAGCGAGCCGACGGGCGAGTTTGACCGCTTTTTTATTGCGCGATGAGACAACTGCTCACGATTCTGATCGCCCTGAGCCTGCTGAGGGGCGTGCGGGCAGAACCCCAGCTGGTGCTGGTGCTGGTGCATGAGGGGCGAACTCCGGAGGCGCTTGGGGGCGCGGTGCCTCATCAGTCGGCATGGCTGCTCTGGAAGCGTGTGCCACCCGCCACTCCGGACGGTTCTGACTTGCCTGACTCGTCTGACTGGTCTGATCGGTCAGCGTGGCTCCCCTCGCGCGTGGTGAGTTTCGCCACGGGCAGGTATAAGGCGGGCAGTTGGGCAGACACCGTGATGATGCTGGGTGGCACGCCCTTTGAAGGAGGTCTGGCGTGGCAGGCGTTTCGACGGCGCACGGGTCAGTTGCCACCGCGTCCCGCTCTGCTGGCGATGAACGCGGGCGGATTAATACGGCGCGAGTTGCTTCGCGACACGCTGGGAGCACGGTTGGAACGGGCGGGCAAGCGCGGACTGTACCTCTACACACCCCAATCGCCCCCGCCCAGCCCCTATGCCCTGATTGGGGTCGGCTCGAACGGCTTTCTGCCCGCACGCGAGTTCCCCGATTTCGAATCGCTGCGCGTCGCGATCCCTGCGCTTGATGCCGATTGGGTGATGCTCGAAATGGCGCGCTGGGACTATGCCCTGCTGGAGCTCCTGCTGGCTGAAGGCATCGAGACTTGGATCATCAGTTTGGAGCCACCGGATAAGGGGCTGGGTGGTGTCGCACGATTGACCGCGGTGGTGCGCTACGCGGCGCGGGAGCCGCGCGGGTTGCTCACTTCCGCCTCCACACGCTGGGCAGGGCTGGTGCTGGAGGTGGACATCGTGCCGACGCTTGCGCGTGCGGTTGGAGGCGAGCAGGCAGACTGGCGCATAGGGAGCGGTGCGCCCGCCTTCTCCGCGAGCTTGTCCGACTGGCACGCCTTCTGGAATGGAATGTTGCCGCGTACCCTCACGCGCGCTCTGCGCCACACGATGGGGCTGAGCGGGCATCGAGGCACGCTGGAGCGCATCGAACAGCACTGGCGCGTTCAGCACGAAATCGCCCCTATCATTCTGGCGTCGGTCGTGCTCATCGGTGCTATCTGGGTGCTGAGCGGGCTGATGCTCTGGCACATTGGACGGCTGAACGGCATCATGCGCAGACTCTACGGTATCGGGCTGGCGGTGCTGATGCTGTTCCCTGCGGTGTCGGTAAGCTACAGCTACTGTCCCTTCGAGTTGTGGACGGGCGATTGGGCGGGCGACTCCTCAGTGATTGTCGGCTGGCTTATCGGCGTCTGGGTGGTGCTCGCGCTGGTGATGGCGGGACTCACGCGCGCGATGGGAATGCCCCTGCTCAGTTCGGCGGGCATACTCGTGTTAGGCGTGATCCTGCTCGATACCTATTTTGGAGGTGGCTATGGGGTCAATCGCTCATTGTTGGGGCTTTATCTGTGGGAGGGGACGCGCCTCTATGGGCTGGACAACACCTATCTGGGGATTGCACTACCGATGGCGCTGTTGGCGCCTGCAGGCTGGCTGGAGAGTGTGGGGCGCGCGCGTCCGGGCACGCGCGGGATGATTGCGCTCACGACCGCCTATGTGCTACTCACGCTCACCTTCGGGCTACCGATGCTCGGTTCGAACTTGGGCGCGTGGATGCCGATGGTTTTTGCCTTCGGCTTCATGTTAGGCGCGTATCAGCCGTTGCGGGCGCACCCAGCTCAACGAATGGCGATACTGGTGCTAATAGGCATCGGCGCGATGGCGTTCGCTATCTGGCTCGACGCTCAACAGTCTTGGAACCTGCAGTCGCACTTTGGGCGGGCATGGCAGGCACTGGGCACAGGCGGGTTCGGCGCTCTTCTGTGGGCGAAGCTGAGCGTGGTTCAGCGAGTGGTGTTCTCGTTGCCAATGATGGTGGCGGTGCTCGGCTTTGGGCTGTTCGCGCTCGCGGTTTATCGATGGTTTTCTATCCCCTTGCTCCAGCTCTGGTATAGCACGAGCGCACTGCGCCAAGCGGTCCATGCCAGCGCGTGGGGCGCGGCGGCCGCCCTCCTATTTAACGATTCGGGACTGGTCACCGCTGCGCTGATTGCGGGCGTGGTCATCCTCTGGATGATCGATGCGCTCGTTCAGCGCGTTGAAAAGGTCTATCCCAGTGTGAACGGTCATCTGAAAACTGCGCCATAGGGTATACTCGGCGGTGGTGAATGTCGATGCCCAGAACTGCGGCTGTGTCTAAACCTGTGGCGACGCCTAAATCGGGCACACGGCGCCGCGCGCGGCGCACCAAAACGCCCGTGGAGATGTATCATCTGCCTGATTTAGAGTATCTCAAGAACCTGGAACTGCCCGAAGGAGATGGTGAACCGTTGGAAACCGACTGGCATGTGGTGCAAATCTGGCTGCTGAACGAGGTCGTCGATAACCTCTTCGCGGGGCGCACCGATTTCTTCTGCGGTGGCAACATGTTCATCTACTATAGTTTGGAGCAGGCAGAGAGCATCATCAAGGGCAACCCGCTCTACAAAGGTCCCGACTTCTTCTTGGTGAAGGATGTGGACGGCACGAAGCCGCGCAAGTCGTGGGTGGTTTGGAAAGAGGACGGCAAGTATCCGAATCTGATTATTGAACTGCTCTCGCCCAGCACGGCACAGAAGGATCGGGAGGCGAACAAGTCCCTCTACGCGAAGGTGTTCCGCACGCCCGAATATTTCTGGTATGACGCCTTCACGGGCGAGTTCGCGGGCTTCTGCCTGCAGGAGGAGGAGTATGTGCCCATCAGCCCGAACGAGCGCGGTTGGCTATGGAGCCATCAGTTAGGCGCGTATCTGGGTGTGTGGGAGGGCAGATACCATCGGCGAGTGTACCGCTGGTTGCGCCTCTACACGGCAGAGGGCGAGCTGGTGCCGACCGATGCAGAACTGCATCGGCAGATGCGCCAGATAGCAGAAGCCGAGCGCCAACGCGCCGAAGCCGAGCGCCAACGCGCCGAACAACTGGCTCAGCGACTGCGTGAACTGGGCATCGATCCAGACACACTGCCTTAGCCCTCACTTCTCAGCCTCGTACGGATGCGCTCCCCCCGCCGAGGTCATGCAACAGCGATAGGAGCAGGTGATACACGGGCTGAAAATCCGGTATAATAGGGTATCACATATCGAAAGGAAAAGGAATAATGCAAGATGAGGATCTGGTGCAATATCTGGAACGCCACCTGCAGGCGATACGCGATGGGGATTCGGAGGCACTTGACCGGGTAATCCAGCACTACCGCCCTGCCCTGTGGCGTTATCTGCGCTCCCGGGCGCGCAGTGAGCAAGATGCAGAGGATATCTTGCAAGAGACTTTGCTACGCGCCTCACGCGCCTTACCACACACCGAACTGACGATGCCTCTCGACCACTGGCTGTTTCGCATCGCCTCAAACTGCCTACTTACCTACTATGAACGCACCTATCCCCGCGCAGAAATCGCTTTCTCCCAGATGGAGAACCCCGAAACTATCATGAACCTGCAACAAGATTCGTTCGAGCAGAGTCTTATCGAACAGATAGCAGACGAGCAGACCGAAGCTCAACTGATGGCGATTGTTTATCAGGTCTGCTCTTCGCCCGAAAGGCAGGTGCTGGTGCTGATGATGCAGGACGAGCGCATGGAAACGATTGCGCGAATGCTTCACATGAACCTGAACACGGTGAGAAGCCACCTGATGCGGGCGCGGGCGAAAGTGTTAGCCCATATCGTGCAACATCATCCAGAGATAGTGGGCGGAAAAGAAGCCATCCTACAAGCGGTGGAATATGTCCAAGCACATGCGCCACCGAAGGAACGGCTGAGCAAACAGGAAATCGATGCACTTCAACATCCGGGACGCAACCAGATGGTGCTGAGGAAAGCCTGCCTCAAACTGGCGAGGTATCTCAGAGTGGGATAGAAGAGGGAAGGAAAAAATGAACACGGTGCAGGGTATAACCATCATGGGCATATCGATGGGACAGCAACCTATTCAACACCTGAGCGCAGAGCAGATGGTCGAGCTGGTAGAGCGGGGACAGCACCATAAAAACTACTCTGTTTATATCGATCATATTGTGGACTGCCCTGTTTGTCGCGAGACTTACAAACAGCTTTTGGAGGCGGAGGCGGTTGTCAAAGCCGCGCGCTCCCATCGCCGTGTTATGGGATGGCGTTGGGCATCGGTAGTGGCAGCATCCGCAGCCGTGCTGATTTTGGTCGTGTGGCTAAGTATCCCGCGTCCTGTGCCCTCGTGGCAGGAATCCCTGCGCCTTGTCGATGGGGTCGCCTATGAGGGTTCGGTGCGTCTGCCCGAATGGCTGGGGGACGCGCGAGCGTTGTATGAGTCGCCCCCCACGGTGACCCGCTCGGCGGCGGAGAACCCCGTCCAAATCACCCTGTTGATGCCCGACCCTGCGAATGAGGGGCTTGAAACGCAGACCCCGCATTTCGAGTGGCGTCCGCTTTCGGGGGCTACGCGCTATTTCGCCCTGTTGGAACCGCTCTCCAGCGCTCACCCTCCGATTACCCTCCGCGTGGAGGGCACAAAAGCCTTCCTGCCTGCGGGCGTCCTTCTGACACGCGGAGAACGCTATCGGCTACGCCTGAGCGCCATGGCGCCATCCGATACCTTGACCGATGAAGGTGCCGCCGTCTACGAGTTTCGGGTGCTGACCGAGGAGGAGCTGGCTCACCTTCGGTGGGCGCGCCAGAACGGCTCACGCGCACCCTATGCCAGTGCCCTCACCTTCTATCAACTCGGCTTCTACCGCGAGGCGTTCACTCTCCTTCACGACCGTTCGAACGACCCGACCACGCAAAAGTGGCTCCAAGCCCTCGAAGAGGCGATTCGTCAGCGAGGTGGAGTGCCATAGCGCATGCAAAGTCCTTTACCGCCGCAGTGGAGCCAAGCGCAGTTTGATTGGCTCTGTGCCTTAGGCAGAGCGACCAGCCGAGCAGGGCGCCAAAGCCTTCTTGCCCAGCATCCAGAGTGGCGTCGGGCGGAGGTGGTGCTTGCGCTTCTTGGGGGACTTCGCCCCAGCACGCCCAACGAGGCGCGCGCGTGGCTCGATGCGGGGCGCGGCTTAATCCTTGTGGCGGACACGCTCAACCAACCCAGACCTCAGGGACTGACCCGCCTACAAGTCGCCTACCTGCACTACTTGCTTGACGATTTGGGGCGCGCTTTATCGATGATTAGGGACGCCTCGCGCTATTTCCAGCGGGCAAACGACCGATTGGGATTGGCACGCGCGTGGCATCTGCAAGCGGAGGTGGTTATCCTCACTGAAGGAGCCAAGTCTGCGCTCCCCCTTTATCAACGGGCGCGAGCGGTCTACGCAGAACTCCGAGCCACCGATGCCCTCCTCCGCTGTGATTACGGCTTAGTGCGTGTTTATCACCTCTTGGGAGACGACGAGAAAGCGCTTCAGACCGCCCGCCGCGCGTATCAACTGGCGGTTCAGCAGGGCAACCGCCCGATGCAGGCACGCTGTCATATGTCCGAGGGCATCGTTCTGCGGGCGATGGGACGCTACGATGAGGCGCTTCGAGCCTATCAACAGAGTTTAGACCTGTGGCGCAAGGAAGGGGTGGAATTGGAGCAGGCGCGTGTCATCGCCAATATCGGTCTGGTCTACTGGTCGATGGGGCTCCTGACCGAAGCGAAGATGCACTATGCCGAGGCGATGCCTATCTTTCATACGAGCGGTTCTATTGCCGATGTAGCGACCTGCCAACTGAACACGGCGCTCATCCTAACGGTGGAGGGCGACTATCTCCCAGCCCTCGAGCATCTGCGGGAGGCGCAACAGCAGTTCGAACAGGTGGGCGACGCCGATGGTCTGTCTTATTGCCTACTAACGCGTGCCGAAGCCTTAGAGGGGTTGGGACGCCTCATGGACGCGCTCCCTATCATCCACCAAGCCTGCGAGATGTTCCAAAGGATAGGCAATCCCGCACAATTAGCGTATGCCCGAATGGTCAAAGCGCGTCTCCTGATAGGATTACAGCGCTATGAGGAAGCGCGACGAGTGCTCCAGCAAGCCCAGCCGCTGTTGGAACAGAGCCAGAGAGAGGCTTACCCCGCTCTCTACCACTTTCTGATGGGGGAGGTCGCCCGATTCGCTCGCCTGCCGAAGGAAGCGGAGCGCCACTACGAAGAGACGATACGGCAGTTAGGCGCCGTCCCTGTGCTGGCGGGCGTGCCAAAGGAGGAGATGAGCCAGCTGCTCGCCAAGTTTCACGCACAGGTTTCGCAAATTGCGTGGTTTTTCATCGGGCGAGGCGAACATGAGAAAGCCTTTCGAGCCTTGCAAGCGGGCAAGGGAGTCGCGTTGCGCTCTTCGTTGGGCGCCCAACGCTCAGGAGGAACCGACATGACCACCCAAGAGCGCAGGCGATTGGCTCAACTCCAGCGCGATTGGGAGGAGGCGCAACGGCACAAGGCTACCACAAAGGCTCAGCAGGAGGCGATCCGACGCTACAACGAATGGATGCGCTACCGACGCCAACTGGCACAGCGCAGACCGCGCTGGGCTGCCTCCCAAAGCGTGCCCCTGAACCCCAGTGAACTCCCGCTCGATAACCGAACCGCCCTCATCGAGTACGCCTTCGCCATCGACGGGATTGGCATGCTGGTCGTTCGGCGTCGTGGCAATCGTGTCGTGATGAGCGGCGCCACCGTGCGTGTCCCCCAAGAACGAGTTCTCTCCACCATCAGCGAGCTTCGTCGCGCGATCGAAGGAATGGGGCGCACCGAGCGAATCGATGCGCTGGCACACCAACTATATGACTGGCTCATCCGCCCGATTGAGCCTGCGCTGAACGGGGTTCAACATGTGGTGTTCTGCCCCGATGGCGGACTGCACAGCATACCATGGGCGGTCTTGAAGGGACGGGATAACCGCTATCTGATTGAGCGCTACACGCTTTGTACGGCATCGTCGGCAACGGTCTGGGGCTATGCCAAGCGTGTGGCGTCGAAAACCCCTCCAGCATCCGAACGCCCGCTCATGGTTGCGCTTTGGGAGTTCCCTCGTTCAGCATCGGCTGGCACGCGGGCGAACCTGAGCCAATTGCCAGGAGTGCGTACTGAACGCGCGCTCTTTCAACGGCTCTTTGGGCGTGTTGCACGCATCGTGAGTGGAGAGCAAGCCGTGCCAGAGCGCGTCTTGAACGCCTTCGGCAAGGCGACCCTCATCCATATCGCCACGCACGCCGTGCCCAACTTTCGCCTGCCCCTACTCAGCGCGATTGCGCTCTATGGCGCCCAGGAACCGCGATGGCTCTATGCCGAGGATATTCTGCAAACGCGCCTCTCGGCGCGGCTGACCGTCTTATCAGCGTGTAGTACGGCTCAGGGCGCCTTAGGCAGCGATGGCATGATGGGCTTGGCGTGGGCATTTATGCTGGCAGGTTGCCCCTCGGTGCTGACGACCCTGTGGAAACTGCCCGATGAGGGCGTGCCCCTCTGGATGGAGACCTTTTACAAGGCGTATCTGCAAGGCGAAACGGTTGCCCAGAGCGTGCGCACCGCGACCCTGCGCCTCCTGCGCGACCCCCGCTACCGCCACCCACGCTACTGGAGCGCATGGCTGGTTCAAGGAGCCAATTAGGACGGAAATTCCCCTCTTTTGCCCTCGAAAACTTGCAACGCTTTTGCGAGACCTTGAGTCTTTATGGGATGCAAGGGGCAATCCACCAAACCAGCCCCTTGAAAGGAGCGGAACAATGCGAAATGTGCGAGCAATGTCCGGATGGCTGAAGTTGTTGGCGTTGGTGCGTTGCGTACCACAGCGACTGGAATGGTTAAGGCGCATATGCCTCGCGCCTATCGCGCTGATTATGCTGTTGAACGCCCCGATAGCTGGCGCCCAGGTACCCATTCGGGTACGGATGCAAGGGCAGCCGAACCCCGTGCAGATAGGGACGCTGACCTGGAATGTTGGTAATAACAACACAGGGCAAGACGAGTGGATGGAAGCCCGATTCGCCTTCATCGGCAACTGGGGCGCGATTCTGGACCCCATCTACGACTTCCGATGGTTCCAGATTATCAACGAGGATACATCTCCAAACCGACCTCGCTGGGATCACGATGGCAACCCCAATACCCCTCCCATCCAGCCTCCCCTGCCATATGTTGACCCACCGCGCGGAGGATGGGTTGGTGACCCAGCAGATAACTCACCCTACTACGAGGATGATGGTGGCTTCGGCGGCCCTTTTGACTTCAACAACTGGCATAACGAAGGGGTCGACAGTCGCTTTGAGGATGCGCCTAGTACTGATGCCGGCGAGCATGTGCTCTTTAAGACCTTCCTGGTGGCGGTTCGACACGGCAGCAACACGATAACGCCCGGGCAACAAGAGTTTGTGAAGCTGGCGGGCTTCTCGTGGCGGCTGGACGGAAGGCAGATCGGCAACAACCTTGTGCAGGACATCACCAAGCTGGGTCAGATTAATCCTGCGCGTGAGAAGGAGAAGATCCAGCAGGCACTTGCTAATTCAGGCTTCGGGGGCTGGGGCACCATCCAGCTGGACAACTACACCTTTGTGCCTGAGCCTGCCAGCCTACTGGCGTTAGCCGTAGGGCTTGCAGGACTGCTCACACGCCGACGCCCCAAGCGGAGTTGCTGACACCCGCTCTCCTGAAGGGGTTCCAGGGGGCACGCACTCAAAGTGCGTGCCCCTTATATCTTATCCCCTTGTTTTTTTCCTTGCCCGCTCATCGGTCAGGGTAACGACAGGGGACACACGGGCATTGGCTACACGGGCGAGACGCCCGTGCTACGCCCCCAATTTTTGGGGGACACCCGTACGCGGGTACACTCTCAAAGGCTATATAGGCGATGTTCATCGATGAGGCAGTTATTGAGGTGGAGGCGGGCGCGGGCGGGAACGGCTGTGTCTCGTTCCGTCGGGAGAAGTATGTGCCGCGCGGCGGACCCAACGGGGGCGATGGCGGGCGCGGCGGGGATGTGGTGCTCATCGCTGACGAATCGCTCAACACCCTGCTGGACTACCATTACCGCACGCGCTATAAAGCCGAAGATGGGGGACACGGCTCGGGCAATCATCGCAGGGGGCGCAACGGGAAGCCCCTCCTGTTGCGCGTGCCGGTGGGCACGCTGGTCTATGATGCCGACACCGGCGAACTGCTTGCCGATCTCTCAAAGCCTGGTCAGCGGTTTATCGTGGCGCGTGGAGGCAAAGGCGGGTATGGAAACGCCCGCTTCGCCACGCCCACGCATCAGGCGCCCCGCTTCGCTGAGAAAGGGCTGCCCGGTGAGAAGCGACGCATTCGGCTGGAGCTGAAGCTGTTGGCAGATGTGGGCATCGTCGGCATGCCGAACGCGGGCAAAAGCACCTTGCTGAGCCGAGTCTCCGCTGCGCGCCCCAAAATCGCGGACTACCCCTTCACCACGCTCACGCCCCATCTTGGCGTGGTGCGCTATGAGGACATCACCTTCGTCATGGCGGATATTCCGGGCTTGATTGAAGGGGCGCACGCGGGCGCGGGGCTGGGACATCAATTCCTGCGCCATATCGAACGCGCCCGCTTGCTTCTCTACTTGCTGGACGCCTCGCCTTATGCAGAAGCCCAGCCGCTGACTGCCTTCGAGATTTTACAGCGCGAACTCCAGCTCTACAGCCCCGCGCTACTTCAAAAGCCTGCGCTTGTCGCGCTGAATAAGATCGATACTCTGTCTCCAGAGAGGCGAACGGCGCACCTACAGCCCCTGCAAGAGATGTTGCAGGCGCAAGGGTTGGAGGTCTATCCCATCTCTGCCTACACGGGGGAAGGTGTGGATGCGCTGGTGGCAGCGCTGGCACGGCGAGTGGCTCAGTTGCCTCCGCCCGAACCGCTTACTGCGCCGACCCTTGCCGAGATTCCGCGCCGGCGCGAACCCATTCGCGTCTACCGCGAAGGCGACCATTTCGTGGTGGAGGGCGACCTGCCTCGCGAAATCGTGGGCATCACCGACCTGAGCAACGAGGAGGCATTGTGGCGCATGCAGAAGCGTCTGCGCGGGCTGGGCATCTTCAAGCGGCTCAAGGAATTGGGCGCACAGGAGGGTGATATTGTGCGCATCGGCGATGTGGAACTGGAATACACGCCTGACTAATCAAAGAGTGGCTCGAAACGGGTTGGTGTCAGCAAGCATCAGTCCATCCGTTATCATTAGCACCTTGTAGCGTGCCGCCAGTTCGTGCGCCTCAGGCACAAAGCCTTCGCCTGCGACAGCGGGGTAAGCCTCCACTCCGTGCGCTCGCAGAAGTTCTGCACGCTGGCGTGCCCGCTCCACATCCTCAGGGAAAATCATCCATGAAACCTCCACCGCCAAGTAGATTGTCTCCCGCGTGGAGGGATGTTGGGCTTGCAGAAGCACATCGAGCATCGCCAACTGTGTCCACTCATCTTGAGTGAACTCGTGCCCCTGCTCGCGCAAATCGTCCAGAAAGTGTCCGAGGTTCACCACGCGCGGGCGGCGCACATAGTAGCCGAAGCGCGCGGGCGCACGCTCCAGATAATCGAGCTCCAGCACCTTGCCTTTGAGCTTGCCGACATCGGTGTCGATGCGCTGAACCCAGTCCGCCAACTTTTCGACGGTCTGGCGCAGCTCACGCACCTCCACCACCAGCAGTTGATGATCCTGAAGCAACAACTGATGGCTTTCGTGGAGTTGCCGGTGGCTTTCCAGCAGCTGGCGGTGGCTTTCTTGCAATTGCCGATGGCTTTCCCAAAGTTGCTCTAAACTCTGGGCGATTCGCTCCAGCACTGCCTCGATATGCTCCACACGCACGGGCAACTGGAGAAACTCCATCCCTAACAGCGCTTCGATCAGCGGTTCGCGCCATTCGGGATGCTCGCGCAGCACTCGTAAAATGTCCTCTATGGTTCGAATCTCGGTACTCATTACAGATAGTATACCATGCTTAACTTAGGGTTTAGGCAGACCGAGTGCGGTGAGCCATTCGACCAGTTTGTGGCGGCGCTGGGCGTCGTCGGTGGGGAGTTGCAACGGGCGTCCGCGTGCATCGACCATGATGCCGACTACCCCGCCTTCGAGTCGCACCTCGCGAGCGCGCCCTCTGCCCGCGCCCACATCGAAGCCGCGCGCCGGTTTCAGCACTGCCTCCATCGTCTCGCCCACACCCATCGGCAGTACTCGAATCTCGCCCACACGGAAGGTCTCGCTCTTGCCGTTATACTCAATCGTCAGACATGGCTCGCCTTCCTTGCCCTGCCCAACCGGCGCAATACATGCGCCCAGCCGAATGAGGCAGTCGCGGTCGAACACCTGGGCCGCCGCCTCCGGATGCACCGTGGACAACACGCCCAACTGCGGCATCATAAAAATCGAGTCGACGGCTAACATCGTGACCCCTTCGGGCTGATAGGCGTCCATCATCATCAGCGCGGATTGGGCGCGGCGGGGTGCATGGCTCAGCACGCCACCACTGCCCACAATCATATCGAGCTTCATCATATCGACCAGCGTGCGCCCCGTTTCGACCTGCTCCAACGCCTCGCCAATCGTGCGCTGTTGTTGCACGCCTTTCAGCCCGCGTGCCAACTGCTTGTGGTGGATGAACGCCAGCCTGAGCGCCTCGCGCGCCACTGCCTGCTCCAGCAGGAGGTCGTGATAGGTCTGTGGGATGGTGGTCGGGCGAATCATCTTATTGCGCAGGCGGTTGCGAATCTCGTAATCGTCCAGATCGAAGGGAAGCCAGCGACGGATGTTGGGCAATCCCGCCTCCAGCATCACATTGCAGATAGAGTAGCTCATGCCCAGATTCGCGCTGACCGTGCGCGTGTAGTTGCCGTCGAACACCGAGAACACATCGGTCGTCGCGCCGCCGATATCGACGCCCAAAATGTTGATACCGCGCTGCTGGGCGATGGTCACCATAATCTTGCCGACGGCGTTTGGCGTGGACATAATATCGGCGGAGGTCCAACTCATCAGTTTGGAGTAGCCGGGCGCTTGTTGCATCACATGTTCCAGAAAGAGTTCATGGATGGCTTCGCGCGCGGGTCCGAGATTCTCGCGGTCGAGTGTGGGGCGCAGATTGTCCACAATTCGCAGGTCGAACCGCTCGCCGAGGATGCGCTGGATCTCCTCGCGGGCATCCTTGTTGCCGGCGAAGATAACGGGCAGATTCATCGTGCCGAAGCGGGGGCGTGGGTCCGCCGCGATGAGCAGTTCTGCCAGCTCCACAAGGTGTGTCACGGTGCCGCCGTCGGTGCCTCCTGAGAGCAGGACAATATCGGGGCGCAACTCACGCAGGCGCTGAATTTTCTGGTAGTCCTTGCGCCCGTCGTCGATGGCGATAACATCCATGATAATCGCGCCTGCCCCGAGCGCGGCGCGCTGGGCGCTCTCAGCCGACATCTGGCGCACCACGCCCATCACCATCATCTGCAGACCGCCACCCGCGCTGGAGGTGGACAGGTAGAGGTCGACCCCTTCCCGTTCGTTGCGTTGCGGGGTCAGAATCGTGCCGTTTTCGATCAGCTTGCGCCCTGTAAGGTCTTCCACCTCGCGCGTGGCGTTCAGCACGCCAATTGTCACATCATCGAAGGGCGCTTCGACGGTGGTGGGCGCCTCACCGCGCGTGACGAGCCGATATTCCACCCCTTGTTTCTCAATCAGGATCGCCTTGGTCGTTGTGCTGCCACAGTCCGTCGCCAGTATCGAACGCACCTCGCTCATCACTTGTCTCCCAGTGTGAAGATTGTACCCGCTAAAGACGCGCAGGGGCAAGAAGCGCCTGAAGGCGGAGAGGGTTCGAGTAAGAAAACGGTATGGTAGAGAATTCGAGTTCCCTACCGAACATTCCTGCAAGCCTCCTGATAATTACCCGAACCCCTATCAAGGGTGAGGGTGAGCCTATCATCACTTTGAAGTAAGGAGGCGAACTGCTATGAAGGTCTACTCGAACCTTTCCGCATTCTATAGCGAAGATCCCCGCCGACGCCCGAAAGAAGCCGACTATGGCGTCGGGTGGAAAGACCGTGAAGGCTATCCCTGCCTGCCAAGTTATGTGCAAGCCACAGGCGAAGTGTATGCCGTGCGCTTGCCTGATACCGCCCCGAATAGCCGAGTCTACCTGCTCGGTGTGGTATGCCCCGATAACGCTGACCCGCTCGCCCACTGGAAAGGCACAGGCGAGCGGTGGTACAAGACGCTGGACACGATACTCGACGGCTGGTGGGATGGAATACCGCAACCCGCTTCCATCGATTGGGTTGCCGAGCGCATTCAGCAAGGGCAAGGAGGTGCGCTATGAGCCGACTCTACCGCTTTGATGAAGGGCAGTACAGCGTGTCTCTT